>CAFBLE010000021.1_pt1 | contig 8909 bp, 7 predicted proteins | sample 7268091 | NCBI WGS metagenome assembly CAFBLE01 (sample SAMEA6814032, study PRJEB35770) | freshwater metagenome | biome: Freshwater; feature: Freshwater reservoir; material: water | place: Czech Republic | collected 2016-04-20 | depth 30m m | reverse complement strand
GGAATTGGAATCATCGCAGCTGTTGCAGCGCTGAGCTCTACTCTTGCGGCAAATATCAACATCAATTCAGGTCCTGTTGAATTCGGACAAGGTGTTGCACAGACCGTTTCTTGTGGCGATAGCGAAGTTCCAATCATTGTTACGCCATCGTCGAGTTTCACTAATAGCGACGGCGGAGCATTTGCGATGTCGAGTATTACTCTTTCTGACATCCCAGCTGCATGTAATGGAAAAGTTTTCACGATTAAGGTTTATGACAACAGCAGCAGTACTGCACTGACTGTCGCTGATTGGGGCATGGCGGCACCTGATAACTCATTCCAACTTTGGTGGGCAGATGGATATTCCAACCCACAAGGTGGAACTACGCCGGACAACTACGCGATGCTTCATTTTGCTCAAGACCTATGGTTTACAGATTGCTATGGTTTTGATAACGGCGGTCCAGGCTATCTCGAGACCGGAGCTGAGGATCATGGTTCTTCGTTAGCAGGCGGAACAGCAAAAATCACCTTACCGCTACCAATCGATGCAACTCACGTTTATAAGATCACTCTTGAAACACAAGATGATTCAGCGAGTTTTGTGGATTACGGCTATGACTCAGCAGAAAATACGACTTCTTTCGGCCAGTTTTGGGCAGATTACATCTGGTAAGTTGGGTAGACCCAACCAGAAGATTGAATTAGCCTTGGAATATTGAAAGGGTGTCCTGACAACCTTTGTGGGGCACCTTCCAAGTCGCAAAGGCCTGGATTCGATACTTCAAGTGTGAGGGTGGATTGCTATGAAGCGGGAAGTCTTCCCCGATCATCCCGGCCAAGAAGTCTGGATTGACGGAGTTCCTGCAACTGCCGATGCAAATATTTTGCTCACAATTTCAAATTCTTCTGGCGAGCGAACTGCTTTAATCACCGCACATTCAATAATCGAAAGTAAAGCGAAACTTTTCGTTGTCGCGCCGGTCGAGCGAGTTATCACTGGCAAGGAGATTTGGAAACGTAAGCTCCTAAAAGGTTTGCGCTGGGCGGGATATGTGCTGGCGGCAGTAATGGTGACCTTCTCCTCGCTCTCATTCAGCGGGATGATGAAAGCTCGCATAGTTTTAACCGCTTCGATGTCACCTGCTATTAATCCCGGCGACATTATTTTGACCGCACCCCCTCAACGCTTGGTGCCTAAGGTGGGCGATGTTGTTGCCTATACCGCCAAACGTTTCAATGGCGATCCTGTCGGAGTCTTCTCGCACAGGATTACTGGTGGCGATGCGGCTACTGGGTTCATCGTCAAGGGAGATGCCAACCCATCACCGGATGTTCAACGACCCAAGATTCCGGATATCAGCGGTGTCGTCTTTTTTGTGATTCCCTTCATCGGAAAGCTCCTAACCCCGAAAGCGCTGATTATCCTTGTTCCATGTATCTTCGGTTTTTGGCTAGTCATAGATGCGTTGCGCAATGAAAAATAAATTCACCGCAGCGGCACTAATAGCACTTTTCTCATTCTTTTCGCTGCCACAATCTGAAGCAGCCGACGTTCCACTTCTCACATGGGAGCGCGGTAAAGAACAGAATATTGTGCTGGGCGGGCAATCGGTTTCAAACACATGGAAGATTTACTTAGTCGGCAATAAATCGACAATTCTAGAATTCAAGGCTAGCAAGGTTAATTCGAGCGGTTTTGTTGTCTATTCAATATCGGTTCCGAGTGATTTACCAGTGGGTGCCTACACGATTGAAACTGTGGGCAAGAACTCTCCTCGCACCGTGGTCGCAGGTGTGCGACTTGTCAAACTTATGTACTACACGATTTCGCAGATACCGCAATCACTAATCTTTCTCTTGGTCGTCGCAGCATTTTTAACATCAACCTTCTCAACCCTGCGTGGGCGCAAGTATTCTGAGTACACCTACTTGAGATCACACACTTTTGCAGAAGATGATGTAGATGGGATTCGTAGCATTCCGCGGCTTTTAAGACGCGTTTACCGTATCCGTCGCAATTCACTCCGTGGGATTAAAGAATCATTCCTCCGATTTAATCTAGAAACCAGCGGACAGATGCTCCACAAGTTTTCACCAACGCTCTGGGCGCTATCGCCAGTAGTAGGAGTTGTCTTAGGTTTAGCTGTTGCATGGGAGACGCAAGCGGCTGCGGGAATACCAAATACACCATTCTTTATTTTGGCTGCGGTTGCAATTTTTGGTGTTTTGGATTCATACGCGGCAATTGTTGCCCTTGCAAGTTTTACTTTTTTCCAAGTTATCACTGGTTATGTTTCAAGCTTGCGCGATTTAATGGCTGTCATCGCACTTGGTATTGGTTGGTTTGGACCAGGACTCATCTCCAATCTCTATCTGATTATCGGCGGCAAAGATTTCGGTTCTTTAGCTCCCAAAATTTCAGATTCGATTAAGAGAACGATCAATGTCTGTGGTGGCGCACTTCTCGGCGGCTCGGTATTTATGGCTTCCCAAGTTCTCACTGAGAGTTTGGCGGTCCGCACGGGTGCCGATGGCGGACGGATGATTATTATCGCCACCGCTATTGCTGCCGTCATCATCGCCAAGGGTTGGTATGAGCCCCATTTGGATCATCTGCGGCTGACTAAACCAGGTCACCAGCTCCTCGAGGTGGACACATTCACGCTCAAGAGAGTGATTTCACCATTGGCATCGGTGCTGATTTTTGTAATGACTGCGATACTTGTCTACGTGTGGACATCATCGCTCCAGGTCTCAGGCGTCGCCGCCGTGGTGACTTTGGTGCCCTTTGCCCTTTTGCTCGTGCGTTTTTCTAAGCCTCGGATTTCCTTTTTGGCGAAGATTCCACGCCAAGTTCTTGCCGAGTCCATTGTTGTATGCGTTGCAACATTGGGAGTTTTCGAAGTAATTCAAACTCTTCCATACGAAGTTAATCAAAAGTCAGAACTATTCCTACTCATAGGATTTGTGCCGGCGTTCGTGCATGCTATTTATAGCGCATTGCACGATATTGTTGAAAAGAATGGCGAGGCAATCGCATGAAAAAAGTAATCTTCTTTTTATTAGTTCTCACATTTGTGCGTGTAGGTAGCGCATATGCTGGAACACCTACAACTTCGGCAATTCAGAATTTTTTTCTCGGTAATTCAGTAAGTGGTTCTTCAAACCTCAATCAAGTATTAGCACTTTTGGTTGGTCCACAAGGAGCACCAGGTGCTGCAGGAGTTGCAGGTGCAGATGGTTTTGTTGGAATGAATGGGCAAGATGGAAAAGATGGTTTGCCAGGCGCGCCAGGTGCAGTTGGTCCCCAAGGTTTGCAAGGACCAGCAGGACCAGCAGGACCAGCAGGACCTACCGGTGCTCAAGGTGTTGCGGGAACGCAAGGTGAAGCAGGTGTTGCAGTTTCTGTAGTTCCATTCGATGGCATTCAAGGAACGTGTAAGGATGGCGGAACAAAATTTATCTCAGGTGATGGAACAAGTTCTTACGCTTGCAATGGAGCCACAGGAGAGACTGGGAGCACTGGTACCAGTGGCACCAATGGCACCAATGGAACCAATGGAACCAATGGAACCAATGGAACCAATGGAACCAACGGAACCAATGGCACTAACGGCGCCGATGGTTCTGGCGGTGGCGGTTCTGGTTTTGGAGCAGGGCAACTTGAATTTGGATCCTGCGACACTGCGATCAACTTAAATTTCATCCATCGCTTTGATGGCAGCGAATTCTTAATGAATGGATTGGCCATCTCTGGACTCAATGGCGCTTGTGACGCACAAACGTTAACCACTTACCTGACTATTAGAAGTGATGCGACAGTTCCGTTGTACATCGCCGGTAGATACAACTCAGATGAAATTGTGGCTTGTTCATATCTACTTTCAGGGCTGATCTCCGGGGATGACAACAGTGCTGTTCTCACCTTTGATGGCTCCTCAGCTAGCCGACCAGGAGTCACAAATATCATTCACGGAACTTGCGTTAACACTGGTCCAAAAAACGCACCCTTTGTTAGCCCAGTGTCGATTGGTCTCAATGAAATTAGCGCACGTGACCTCGCAACGACATTTGGATTCCAGATTGCGTCATAGTTTCGGAGGCGCCATCTAATGGCTAAAAAGGATGCGCAGAGCGCTCAACCTGTCATCTCACAAATTCCTATGCCGATTTCTGATTCACCATTAGTCATCGATTTACCTGATGGGCAAAAACTCGTTGTAGGCAAGATGAGCGCAGGAACAGTAATCGAAGTTGCCACCTGGCGCGGCACCGGACGTCCTGATTCGCGAACAAGCAGATTGATGTTAGGTATGAGCTCTGCCGAATCTGTGGCTGAACAAGCCAAGGCCGAAAAGGAAGTTGCAGCATCGGCTAAAAAGAAGTTTTCATTAAAAGCACCTTCAATTAAATCTTTAGGCAAAATAGATTTCAGCCAAATCTTGAAATTTGTAACTGCCTTATCGAAGAAAGTCCTAGCGCTTCCTAAGCAGATGCTCGATCGCGTGAAATTTGGACCCAAGGCAGAAGGAAACAAACGCCCTGCGAAGTCGATATTAACCAATGATAATTTTGAAGAGAGCGAAGATATTAAAGCTTGGCTCGATAAAATGACCGAAGGTGTTAAGGCAAAAAGTGCAGTCAAAGAAGTACTTTCGGAAATGGCTATTGATACTCCATCTAAAAAGAGTTCTCCCAAGAAAGCGGCAAAGAAAGCCCCTGTTAAATCCAAGAGTAGAAAGGGCTAAAGAGATTATGACCCAGAAATTCTTTAAGACAGTACTGTCTACAGTCCTGATTCTCGGACTTCTCTTTGCTTTCGGAATTCGCGTCGAACATCCAAAGTCAGGACTGCGAAGTGCACTCGGCGCTGCATCTACAAGTATCGCTGTTTACCATCGCACGACTAACGTTTCAGTTGGCAGTAAAGTTTTGGCAAATCTTCCTTCAGGTAAAGATAGCCCTACCCTTGCATTCGTTCGTGGAGTAGATAAGTCCACCGTAGATCTTCAATCGGGTTCACAGATAGACAGAATTCAAAGGACGGAAGTTCGCGGAAAGCTCATTGCCATTTTGCCGTTCTTTGGGACGTTGCTTGGCTTTGTAGGTCTGTAATTACTTTTTCGTAGGAGTAGGTGATGGTCGCCAGGTTGTGCGTGGCGGTGTAGTAGCTCGCCTCGAACTTTGATTGCGGCTACTTGTTCTAGAAGTCACTTTTGGCGTTGCCTTTACGCTCACCTTAGGTGTGGCCTTGGGCGTTACTTTCTTGGTCACTTTTGGCGTTGCCTTTACGCTCACCTTAGGTGTGGCCTTGGGCGTTACTTTCTTGGTCACTTTTGGCGTTGCCTTTACGCTCACCTTAGGTGTGGCCTTGGGCGTTACCTTAAGTTTGGCGATAGATGCATTGGCATCAGCTAGTTGTTTGGTTAAATCATCGACGTTTTTTTGCAACAGTTTAGCTTTTGCTTGGTAATCGACGATTGGTAGCGCGCTTTCGGAAGCCGCCGCACTTGCTTGGCGGTTACGAAGGTCATCCAGAGCCTTATTGAGGACCTCTAGTTCAATCTTCATTCGTTCGTTTTCACTTTGAACTGGTTTCACAAGCGTTTGGTAATCGACGATAGGTTGGCCAATCGCCATAGGAGACGCTCCATCGGCGCCAGCTTTAAGAATGAAAACGGTTTGTCCCATGATGATTGATTGGTTACAGATTGTTCGTGCGGTAATCGCTGCACCAACAACTTGAGGGCAAGGGTAAACAGCAAATCCAGCCGCGAGCTTGGCCGCAGAACCATCGGACCAAACATTTGATGTCATGGATGGCGCGATAGTCACCGTTGTTTTGCCGGCTGTGGTCACCGATGTGCTCGCTACAAAGTTGAGGGTATGCGCCGCTGCATCTTTGAGTGCGAGAGTATTGATTACATACTCGCCCGCACAGATTGTTTGGCCTGCTTTGGCGGTAGTGACCGAAGTGAGTACGTGCGTTTCTAAGTAACCATCACCATTAACTGACCGCTTTTGTAAACTCGCTAAATCGGTTGTACCAAGAGCTTTTGCGCTCATCGAAAAACTGTTCAGCGGCGTGCATTGGTCAGCAAATAGCGGATCAATCGGTGCCAACTGTGCACCACGAAGAGATAAGCCCATAGTGATTGAATCAAGAGTGTTGATGTGTATTCGTACATCAAGTTGTGCAGTAATTGTCACCAATTTTGAATCGCCAACTACATAAAATTTAAGCCCGCGGACTGCAGGAATTTGATTATCTTTTTTTACTGGTGTCGGCGCTGCAACTGGAGTCGATGTGGCCGTTGCACTTGCACTTGGTGAGGCCGAACTCGACGGAGTTGCAGAGTCTGCTCCACTTTGTGCTGGCACGAAGCCCAACCACAAGAGAGCTACGACCAGCGATGCGAGCAGTACTCGCAAGGTGGATCCGAGTTTCATGTCGCTCTCCTAGGGGTTTTCGGGGCTATGGGTCAATGTTAGAGCCTCAAAGGAGCCTTTCTAAACTATTCAGAAAATACTCACCTAAAAGGTTGGGTATACCCAACCCCCTAATTGCTGAGCAATTCACGCTCAGGGAGAATTGAGGTATGCATATCTTGGACCTCGCCGGCTCGCCTTCGCCCCATCGCAAAAGCCCTTTGAAGTGGATGTTAGGAATTGGGTCACTCGCTGTGGTCGTAGTGCTTGCACAAACTCTTGCAGCGAATATCAATATTAATTCTGGCCCTGTTGAATTCGGACAAGGTGTTGCGCAGACGACTTCATGCGATCAAGATGGATTAACAGTTACACCCCTTTCAACATTCGTTACCTCAGGGGATGGATATTTCAATTTCACTGGCATTGGTCTGACAGATATTTCATCGAATTGTCTAGGAACTGATTTTCTTATATCGGCATACCCAGACACTGGTTCTGCGCTGGAACTTGATAGCGGTGGAGCTACGGTTGCACGTATCACTTTCGATGGGGCTTCAACAGATACAGTGACATCCGGAAAAACTGGAACATCATATTTCGATGGTGGTATTGCCGATGCAACTTCCACGGGGTTCACTTTAGTTTTAGCAAGTTCGCCTAATAGAGCAACAGATGTGTATAAAATTACTCTTGAAACTCAAGCCCACGATACAACCGTCAGCTATGCAATTGGCGATACCGGGCCAGCGGGCGGAATGATCTTTATGACTCCTGAAGAGAGTGGCGATGGAAATTATTACGAGGTTGCGCCAAAGACCTGGTGGGACGGGAGTTTCGACCCAACAATTGAATGGGGAGATGGAACACCGGCTTGCACCACCACACTCCTTAATACAGGCACTGCAATTGGTACGGGGCAGGCAAATACTGATTTGATTACGGCTGTATGTTCAGGTGGAGCCGCCTTTGAAGCAGCGAGCCTAACCCTTGGTGGGTATTCTGATTGGTTCTTGCCTTCCATCGAGGAGCTCAATGCCCTCTACCAAAATATGGCGGTGCCGGGTCTTGCCTCAAATGAGACGGAATTATCCAATGACTATTACTGGAGTTCTAGCGAAATTGATTGGACGGATGGCGATTCTGGCCCAGCAACAGTTGTACAGGATTTCTTTTTTCTTGACGGTTCATACGATACCTATCCCAAGAGTCAAGAATTCGAGCTTGATCAGACGCGACCTATAAGGAGTTTTGCTGGTGGGGCTTCGATTGCTCCCACACCATTTGTTTCCACCCCACTTGCCTCTTTTGATGCCGCTACACCTGATGCGGTTACTGGGTCCTCGTGGGCTGATCAAGGAAGCGTCGGTAACAATCTCACTTTGACGGGAAGCCCAGCGTTGATTGCTGGGGCTAACCCGTATGTTGCATTCAATACTGGAGGTGGCAGCAGCCAATACGCAATGGGCTCGGTGGGAGCACTCCCAGTTGGCACAAACCGTATGACTTTAGAAATGTGGGTCAATTTCACTACAGATCCAATTTTTGGTGCATGGGAATCGCTCTTTGCCTGGTATCCATCGGGCGAACATATGTTTTCACTCTCCTTTACACATGGTGGACTCGGTATAAACACTGGCAATTCAGAGCTCATGGGATTTGGAATTGCTTCGCCCGATCTTCGCAACCAATGGCACCACCTCGTAGTGGTGATGTCTACAGGTTCCTATACCACGCATAAAATTTATCTAGATGGGGTACGGCAAGCTCTCTCCCTTGAGTCTGATTGCCCCGCTGGAGATTGCGGAACGCCATATCCAACGAATTTTGGAAATGGAAACTTTAGCATCTCTAATTATGAAGGAAGCGCTGATGAAAAAATCGGTGCTCTCAAGATTTATCGTGGTGAAATGCCAGCCTCGACTGTCAGCGCACACAACACCGCTTTCCAATCTAGAAATTCATAATCGCGATGAGCGTTCTAAATTTTCAGAGTCATTCTCCGCGACCACCAAAGCCAGTTAAGTTTGCACTTGGGGCAGTATTTATCGCTTGCGTTATGGCGCTCGCCTCCACCCTTGCTGCCAATATCAATATCAACTCAGGTCCTGTCGAATTCGGACAAGGCGTTGCTCAGACAACAGCCTGTGATAGCGCCATCACTATTACCCCCAACTCATCTTTTGATAACTCTGCAACACCCACACCCGCTCCCACGCCCACCACAGCAACAGGGGTCTTTGTTCTTGGTTCAATCACCGTCTCAGGTGTGGATAGTGGCGATGGAACAGGATGCGATGGTAAGTACCTCACTCTTAAAGGTTATGGAGAATCTAGTAATACTCCATTAGATCTCATCGATGGAACATCCTCATTTACTATCTATGTGAACTACGGTTCAGATTTCACCACTCCTCAGAGTGGATTTACTGTTGAGACGATTGATTCATCAAGCTTCACCATTACCTTTACCTCACCTACTCAATCATCGAGTGC
>CAFBLE010000020.1_pt1 | contig 14348 bp, 14 predicted proteins | sample 7268091 | NCBI WGS metagenome assembly CAFBLE01 (sample SAMEA6814032, study PRJEB35770) | freshwater metagenome | biome: Freshwater; feature: Freshwater reservoir; material: water | place: Czech Republic | collected 2016-04-20 | depth 30m m | reverse complement strand
GGTTAACGCATGCGTCACTATGAATTAATGGTCATTCTCGATCCAGAGTTAGAAGAACGTACAGTCACTCCAAGCCTTGAGACTTATCTCAAGATCATCAAAGAAAGCGGCGGCCGCGTCGACAAGCTCGATGTTTGGGGCAAGCGCCGGATGTCATTTGAGATCCTCAAGAAGTCCGAAGGCATTTACGCAGTTGTAGATATGCACTGCGAGCCAGCTGCAATCAAAGAGTTGGATCGTCAACTCAATTTGAACGAAGCAGTTCTGCGCACCAAAGTTATACGTCCTGAATAATTTCAAGCGATAACTTTTTAAGAACCACAGCCGAGTAGAGACGAGTAGAAGATGGCAGCAGGAGATACAACAATCACAATGATCGGCAACCTTGTCGATGACCCAGAGCTACGTTTCACCCCTTCAGGTGCAGCTGTAGCAAAGTTCAAAGTTGCTTCCACTCCACGTTTTCTTGATAAGACAACGAATGAGTGGAAAGACGGAGACACCCTCTTCCTGCAGTGCAACATTTGGCGACAAGCAGCAGAAAATGTTGCTGAGTCACTCACCAAAGGTATGCGCGTCATTCTTTCTGGTCGCTTAAAGCAACGTTCTTACGAAACTAAAGAAGGCGAAAAGCGCACCGTATTTGAGGTAGAAGTTGATGAAGTTGGTCCATCACTACGTAACGCAACAGCGAAGGTCACAAAGACCACTCGCCAAGGCGGCGCAACTGGTGGATTCTCGGCTCCAGCAACTGAATCTTTCGATGATCCATGGGCAGCAGCTTCGACACCTTCAACTACCGGCGGCGGATGGGCAACCACTGCCAACGACGATCAACCACCCTTCTAATCCACCTATCCATCCATTCCTGCGCACTAGTTAATTAACTAGGCAGGGCACCCGAAAAGGAGCACCACAATGGGAGCACGTAATAACAGAGCGCTCAAAGAGCCAAAGAATAAGTCAGCGAAAGCTGCCGCTTTAAATAAGAAGTTTAAGAAGAAGCCATGCAGCTTCTGCCGCGACAAGGTTAGTTATATCGATTACAAAGATATTGCTACTTTGCGTAAGTACATCTCCGATCGCGGCAAGATCCGCGCTCGCCGTGTCACAGGCGCCTGCACACAACACCAACGCTCGGTTGCAACAGCTGTCAAGAACAGTCGTGAAGTTGCACTCTTGCCCTACACATCGACAGCTCGTTAAGGAGAGATGACGCTATGAAACTCATCCTTACCCGTGAAGTCTCAGGCTTAGGCCGCGCTGGTGATGTCGTAACCGTCAAAGATGGTTTCGCTCGCAACTTCCTTCTTCCACGTGGCAATGCAATTGCATGGTCACTCGGCGGAGAAAAGCAGATCGAAGGAATTCGTCGTGCTCGCGCATCCCGCGAAGTTCGCGATATCGATCATGCTAAAGAGATCAAGGCAAGCCTTGAGGCTGCAACAGTTACCGTTTCCGTAAAGGTCGGAACTGCTGGTCGCCTCTTCGGTTCGGTCACCGATAAAGATATTGCTGCCTCTATTAAGAGCGCGGTTGGTCTAGATATTGATCGTCACGCGATCAAAACCCCTGGACATATCAAGACGATCGGTAGCCATGTAGTGAAGGTTTCATTACCTCACCACGTAGTTGCAAGCGTCACCGTTACGGTGGTTGCTAACGCCTAATCTCTTCAGTAACAATCTTCAAAGAAGGGCCCACTGAATCTCAGTGGGCCTTTCTTGGTTCATCTCAGAAAATGAGATTTACTGAGAAATGTTTCTCCACACACCATCACTACTCACCCACCCCTCTGACCTGCGGAAAAGGGAGTGCGAGTTCAAAAAATCAAAGTTACCCACATTTAATACACAAGTTCACACACAGGAAATAGGGGTTTATCCACACATATCCACAGCTCTACCCACACGCTCTCCCACGCTCCTTCGCTTCTTTTTCCCCACTCTCATAGCCTTCACCCACAGACACGGACCCCATCTACCAGGGGTTTGTCAGTGGTAGAGGGAAGGCTGGTAAGCGTGAGCATCGCAGAACTTCCCAACCGCAACTCTCGTAATGAGACCGAATTCGAACGCACCCCACCACAAGATCTCATTGCCGAACAGAGCGTGCTCGGTGGAATGTTGCTCAGCAAAGATGCAATTGCAGATGTGCTTGAAGTTTTGCGCGAACGTGATTTTTATCGCCCAGCGCACGAAATTATCTACGACACCATTCTTGATCTCTATGGCCGCGGCGAACCAGCCGATGCAGTAACCGTCTCTGCAGAACTTACAAAGCGCGGAGATATTGCACGGGCAGGCGGCGCTCCATATCTGCACACACTTATCTCTTCCGTTCCCACAGCAGCTAACGCTGGTTACTACGCAAAAATTGTGCGCGAACGCGCAATCATGCGACGTCTTGTCGAAGCTGGTACAAAGATTGTGCAACTTGGTTATTCAACCGAAGGCGATGTTGATGAATCAGTAGATCAAGCACAAGCCGAGGTCTACGCCGTAACAGAGCGACGCGCAAGTGAAGATTACGTTCAACTCAGTACGCTCTTACCACAAGCACTTGATGAAATTGAAGCAATCTCTAAAGGCACTGGTGTTGAAGGCGTTAAGACTGGTTTCAAAGATCTCGACACACTTACCAACGGATTACACCCAGGCAACATGATTGTTCTCGCTGCACGTCCTGCAGTGGGTAAATCAACTCTCGGTCTAGATATCGCACGCCACGCAGCAATCTTTGGCGGTAACACCGCTGTTATCTTCTCACTTGAAATGAGCCGTTCTGAAATCACAATGCGTATGCTCTCTGCCGAAGCTCGCGTGGGTCTTAACAATATTCGCGCCGGAAATCTTAGCGATGAAGAATGGTCACGACTTGCTCGACGTATGGGCGAAATTTCAAATGCACCACTCTTTATCGATGACTCGCCCAATCTTTCGTTGATGGAAATCCGCGCAAAGGCGCGCCGTCTCAAGCAACGCCACGATCTCAAACTTATTGTTATCGATTACCTCCAGTTGATGAGCAGCGGCAAGCGCGTTGAAAGCCGTCAGCAAGAAGTATCCGAATTCTCGCGTCAATTAAAGCTTTTGGCGAAAGAGCTAAATGTCCCTGTTATTGCTATCTCACAGCTCAATCGTTCACCGGAACAACGTTCAGATAAGAAGCCAATGCTTTCAGATCTCCGCGAATCCGGTTCTATCGAACAGGATGCTGACTTAGTTATCTTGCTTCACCGCGATGATATGTACGACAATCAAAATAGATCAGGCGAGGCAGATTTGATTATTGCTAAACACCGTAACGGACCTACACGCACCATTGTTGTTTCGGCGCAACTTCACTTTGCACGATTTGTAGATATGCCTCAATCTTCGGCACCGCAAGACTTTACGCAACAGCGCGGAGATGAATAATTTTTATCGCTCTTAAAAGATTAATGAACTTCACTTCTTGCTCGATCTGCCAAAATAATCCCGATAATTACAATAAGCCCGCCCAGTAATTGAATCGGCACAAATTCCTCGCGTAACAACCACCAAGCAAAGACGCCAGCGATAACTGGCTCGAGCATTCCAATCACACTACTCGTTGAAGCCGAAAGTGATTTAAGTCCTTGCAACACTGCAAGGTAAGGCAGGATTGTTCCAAGAACTATATTCCACAACAACAGCGTCCACGTTGGGACCACTTTTCCTTCGAGCGCCCCAGAGAGCGTTACATGTTCTGAAAATACCGAAGTCGGGAAGCTCCATAATGGAGTGAAAATCGCCCAAGTAAGTGAGGCGAAACCCAGGCCCCAGACAGTGAGAGTTTCTGTAGATCGATGGGCAATTAATTTTTCGCCCAAGACAAAATATGTAGCGAGAGCAAAAGCATCCAAGAAAGCCGCTAACAACCCGATGCCATCTAGCGTCATTCCCTTCCACACTTGTGCAACGAGTAACAACCCTGAAAAAGCTAGCGCGATCGCTACCCACATAAGTCTGGGAACTACTTTCTTCCGCACAAAGCGCACATAGAGAACAATCCAGATAGGCGCAGTGAACTCGATAATCAACGCAACACTGACATGCATGCGCGCTATAGCGATGAAATAACCCACTTGTACAAGGGCAAATCCGATGACGCCATAAGCCGCTAACCACGGTAATTCTTCACGTTTAGCTTTAAGAGCGTTCCCGTTTCTTAGCAGTACATAAATCAAGAGAATAAGGAAAGAGCCGGTACAGCGCACTTGGGTTAACCTAGGCGCTGATAAGCCGCCACCGAGGATTAACTTCGAGACGATGCCATTGAGTGCAAAAGTGGTCGCGCCAAAAATCAAGAAGAATTCGGCGCGGATACCTTTGAGCACATTGAGAGCCTACTTTAAAAGGCTCCCTCTGCTATCTCCATAATGGCATTGTCGGTAGCCTCTACGATTTTGCGATCTGCGGTGATATGCGGCAAGAAGTTCTGGACAAAGAACTTAGCTGAGGCAATCTTGCCCTCAAGGAAGAGTTTGTCTTTGCCAGCATCCGGCAACTTAACAACAGCAATATCTGCTTGGCGCAAGAGCAACCAGGAGGTGATGATTTCGCCAACCGCCATCAAGCAACGAGATGTATTAAGGCCGACTTTGTAGATTTCGTCGCTTTTTTCTTGTGATGCCATTGCATGCCCGACAAGAACTCCCACGATTGCATTGAGGTCGCCCAGCGCTTTAAGTAGAGCAGCTTTCTCTTCGGCGTGCGTACCTCCAGATTGAGCAAAGGCAGTAATTTCTTTCCCAAGAAGGCCAAGTGCTCGTCCGCCATCTTTAACAATTTTACGGAAGAAGAAATCTAAGCCTTGAATAGCAGTAGTACCTTCATACAAGGTATCGATTTTTGCATCGCGAACATATTGCTCAAGTGGCCAATCTTGGGTGAAGCCAGAACCACCAAATGTTTGTAGTGATTCTGTGCCAAGGAGAGTCCAAGATTTTTCACTGCCGTAACCTTTAACAACAGGAAGTAAAAGATCATTCAATGCAACTAAATCGGTAATCTCATCTTCACTGCTTCCTTGTGCACGCGCCAGAGCCAACGAATCTTGGATCGATGCGGTGTAGAGAACCAGCGCACGCATGCCTTCGGAATAGGACTTTTGAACCATTAGCGAACGTCGCACATCCGGGTGATTAATAATAGGAACACGAGGGCTGGACTTATCGTTCATGACCTTCATATCGCCACCCTGAACACGAGTTTTTGCATATGCGAGAGCTTGTTGGTATCCAGCAGAAAGGGTTGCGATCGCTTTTGTGCCCACCATCATGCGTGCGAATTCGATTACCTTAAACATCTGGGCGATACCTTCGTGGACATCGCCTAATAGATAGCCAACTGCAGGTTCATTTTCACCCAAATTCATCTCGCATGTTGCAGAGACGTTGAGCCCCATTTTATGTTCGACCTTGGTGACATAAACACCATTGCGCTTTCCAAGTTCGCCAGTTTCAAAATCAAACATAAATTTCGGAATCAAGAACAAACTAAGACCTTTAGTACCTTGTCCGCCACCTTCGCGCCGAGCCAAGACATAGTGGATAATATTTTCGTTAAGGTCGCTATCTCCTGATGTAATGAAACGTTTTGTTCCAGTGATGTGCCATGTGCCATCTGATTGTTCGACAGCTTTACTGCGGCCTGCACCGACGTCGCTACCTGCATCAGGTTCGGTCAACATCATCGTTGCGCCCCAGTCTTTATCGACCATCAACTGCGCAAGTTTCTTCTGTTGCTCGTTTCCGAGCGCATATGCAACGTGAGCAAAAGAAGTTCCGGATGCATAGATATGTACAGAGGGATTAGAACCTAAAACCATTTCAGCAATCGCCCAACGCACTGATGCTGGGATAATTGTTCCGCCAATTTCTACAGGTGCATCAATACGCCACCATTCGTTATCCATATATGCGCGATAAGATTTAATAAATGATGCAGGTAATTTGGCATCTCCAGTTGCTGGATTAAAATCAACACCAACGCGGTCGCCTTCAACAAATGAAGCTGCAAGATCGTTCTCTGATAAACGCTTCATCTCTTCAAGCATTCCCATCACAGTCTCGCGGTCGAGTTCGCTATAGATGGAAGTTCCGAGAACGCTTTCGCGCTCTAGAAGGTCAAAGAGGCAAAATTCAATGTCGCGCAGGTTGGCTATGTAGTGGCTCATAAACACAGGATGCTACCAGCGGGTAACTTAATCAAGCCAGCCCCAACCTCGATTTTGAGCCTGACTTTCGCAATCTAGAGCGGGCGACGGGAATCGAACCCGCGCTGTCAGCTTGGGAAGCTGACGTGATGCCATTTCACTACGCCCGCGGGTGCTGCTGAGTATGCCAAGGGTAGGTAGCAACGGTAAAGTCCCCAACCATGTTGCTAAGTGATCGCGATATTCGCGCAGAAATTAAAGCCGACCGAGTCCGAGTCGAACCTTTTGACGAGGGGATGATTCAACCTTCCAGCGTCGACGTTCGCCTCGACCGTTTTTTCCGAGTATTTGAAAACCACAAGTATTCAGTAATCGACCCTTCCATCGAACAAGGAGAGCTCACTCGCGAAGTCGAGGTAGCGCCAAAGGAATTCTTTATCCTCCACCCAGGCGAATTCGTTCTTGCAAGCACCTATGAAGTTATCTCTCTACCCGATGACATCGCTGGTCGCCTCGAAGGTAAATCCTCCCTTGGTCGCTTAGGTTTACTTACACACTCAACTGCGGGATTTATCGATCCAGGATTTTCTGGACACATCACCCTCGAACTTTCTAACGTCGCTAACTTGCCCGTCAAACTCTTTCCTGGAATGAAGATTGGTCAACTCTGCCTCATCAAACTCTCATCTCCCGCTGAGCATCCTTATGGTTCCGCGCTCTACGGTTCTAGATACCAAGGACAACGTGGCCCAACGCCTAGCCGTTCATGGATGAACTTCCACCAGAGCGATATCAAATAAACTAAAAAAGAGGAGTAGATTGGCGCTATGTCAAACATCGTAATTATTCTTGCAGTAGTTGCTGTACTCGTATTATTTGTAGTTTCTATCTACAACCGACTAGTCCGACTTAACGTCTCTGTCGATGAGGCATTCGCACAGATCGAAGTCCAACTCAAGCGTCGCTCAGACTTGATTCCGAACTTGGTAGAAACCGTAAAAGGTTATGCATCACACGAAAGCGCCACATTTGAAAAAGTAGTTAACGCTCGTGCTAAAGCGACAACAGCAACCACGGTTGCAGATGTTGCAGCAGCCGATGGGGCAGTGACACAAGCACTTCGCGGGCTATTGGCAGTCGCCGAGGGTTATCCAGACCTCAAAGCATCAACCAACTTTTTAGCTCTTCAAGAAGAGCTATCTACCACTGAAAATAAGGTCTCTTTCGCTCGCCAGTTCTATAACGACAATGTCCGAGCCCTCAACACTGCGGTCAAAACAATTCCCACATCTTTCTTTGCGGGTATGGCCAAAGTCAGCGCTCGCGCTTTCTACGAGGTAGAAGATCCACAATCGCGCCAAGCTCCCACCGTAAAGTTCTAAGACTCTATGTCTGAAGTTTCATTCCGGGGGATGGAAGCCTCTAACAAACGCAAAACATATTTACTTCTGGCCGGAATGGGCGCACTCGTCTGGCTGGTAGTTTATGCAGCCCTAACATATTTTGGTTCTGCCACTGTAGGTATCGTTCCTATTGCAGTGACAATCGCCCTGATATCTGTCTGGGGTTCTTATTACGCCTCAGATTCAATCGTCCTGAAAATGACAGGCGCACGTGAACTGCAAGAGAGCGACAACCCAAAACTTTTCAATCTCATCCACGAAGTAGTTATCGCAAGTGGTTTACCGATGCCCAAAGTTGCTGTTGTTGTTGACACCGCACCAAATGCATTTGCAACAGGCAGAAATCCAGAGCATGCGGTAATTGCATTTACCACCGGCATCTTGGATGTTATGGACCGGGATCAACTGCAAGGTGTTATCGCTCATGAAATGTCACACGTGGGCAATCGCGACACTTTAGTTTCAGCAGTTGCTGCAACAACTGCGGGAGCAATTGCGATACTGAGTGACATGTTGACACGAATGATGTGGTTCAGTGGGGGACGTCGCGATGATCGCGATAACAATTCAAACCCCGTTGCCCTCATTATTTCTTTAGTGATTTTGATTCTTGCACCGATCGCAGCAATGCTTCTTAAATCTGCAGTGTCTCGTAGACGTGAAGCGCTTGCCGATGCAACTGCGGTTTCATTTACCCGCAATCCAGCAGGGCTGCGTTCAGCCCTTGAAGTACTCGCAGCCGATAGCACCGTAGTGCGCCAGCGGTCTACCGCTGTTGCACATATCTGGATTGAGTCCCCTTTAGATGGCAAAGCTGTTTCACGCTTATTTGCAACGCATCCACCTATCGAGGAGCGGATTGCAGCCTTGCGCGCAATGGAATCTCTCGGACCTGTTTCATAACTTTTAGATCAGTGGCCCAAGATAAGTTTCTCTGGAAGGAAGGGGACCTTCGCCTGCTCTCCCAACCTAACCCAGCAAAGCGTGGCGAGAAAAGTACCGAGTGCACCAAAGGCAAACATTTTCACGTATTCGCAAGCGACGTATTTGAAAAGCAGAATTTCTCCATGGTTTTTGAGTGCGCAACAGCGAACTCCGCTTTAAACCTTCTCTTTTTTGGCGGCGATTAACCAATTAAAGAAGCCCCAAATAACAAACGCTCCGTAGATCAAATAGAGAGCTGCCGATGGGTAGTAACCACCTTTGATTAGTAGCGGCGTACCCACCGCATCAACGGCAATCCATACCAACCAAAATTCAACATACCCACGTGCTAAACCGTAGGTAGCAAGAGCCGACCCAGTGAAAATCCACGTATCAGGCCCTGGCGCCCATGACCCCAAAGCTTTGATTGCAAAGTAGGCGACAATATAGAAAGCGATAGTGACAGGGATAATCTGTAACTTCTCTTTCGTTGTCGTCCAACGAATCTGTACTGGTTTATCTCCGGCGCGACGATTGCGCACCCATTTCTGCCAACCATAAACACTGACCAGAATGAAAAGAATCTGTCGCCCAGCTTGCCCGAGCATTACCTTTGTCTCTTGGTTGGGATCTGTTAGCCCACCAATAAATAGCGTGAAGAGCAGAACATTGCCGATAATTCCCACCGGCCAGGTCCACATTTTGCGCCGCATTCCAAATAAAGCGCTAGCTAAACCAAAAACATTCCCGATGATTTCTTTCCAATAGATCGATTTCGATCCAATGTGTAGCTGTGCATCAAATAGCCAGTGAAGTACTGACATAGGTTGTCCCCCTTATTAGCGATGAATAGTTCGCAAATCCGGGGTTTCACATAAAAGGTCAACGCCAAAAGAGCACGCAACCATTTACGTGTTCCTCTCATCCGGACTTTCACCGTCGGTTCTGGATTTACACCAGATCCACCGATCACTGGATGTGAGCGGGTCGCAGACTTTAACTGCCGGCTCGGAATTACACCGACCCCGGAACAACGTTGGCATATTTTGTCAGTGGACTAAACCTTGTGCAAATCGAATAACGCTAACAATGAATCCAGACTTATAACTTGGAGTCGCTATCGATTGGCGCCGGCGCTGCATTAGATAGTGAAGATGCGCTCTTACGTGTAGAAACTCAACTGTGCTGCAAAAAAGCTTCCAACTTTGGCTCGTTCTCAGCTAAATCTTTTGCCACGTCTTTGAGCTCTGCAAGAACTGTCGTAGGGCTTCCCTCTGCACATTGAAGTGCTTGCGCAAGAAATCTGTTGAATTCTCGCCCAGTTTCAGAATCAAATGTAAGACCGGCTGTTTTCTGTCGGTTTGACACATGAAAGAGATAACTCGTTTCCGTCGGGTCGCATTGGGCGCCAGTCCACTTATTAAAGTCCCACTCCTTCGAATTAATACCACCGTTAAAAATAAGTCGCTCAGTCGTTATATAAACCTCACCAGAGTCCTTATCCATCTGAACTTCATCACCCGGAATAAAAGTTCCGCGCATGGCCCCCACGCGATAACGAATTCCACCAAAAATTGGCATACTAAAACCTTGGCTGCCGCCCTCGTAATGGCCGGGCGTTTTCCCGGCTTCATGAAACAAACCCTGGCCATGCCAGAGCACGAACTCTCCTGGTTTGCTCACAAGATTATTTTCAGCGGCATCCTGCCCTTGGCTTGCGAGAGTAAATGCCTCATTGATCTTTTTAAAAATGCCAGAGTCTTGCTCCCAGCGCATATGTCTATGTTCAAAGACTGCCTGCGCTTGCCTAGCTGCCCGCTTTGCTTTGTAGTTCGCTATAAATCCCATAAGGCAAGTGTGTCGTGTTTAAGCACCCAAATGCTAGAGAGAAACTCATAGCAGTAGCCATAAATTTTTCTGCAGTCAGCCCTAAAACACGCTATCTAACTAGGAATCAGTGTATTTGCAAAGATCTGCCACGCGAGTGCAGATTTAGCAATGAGGGAGAGCGTGATGTAGGTACGTTCACCGCGGATGTAATCGCTCCACTTGCCAACCTTCTTGTATTGCAGCCATTGCACGAGTGCAAATGAATTAAAGAAAATAAAGATTGTAAAGACAATCCCATATACGAATGCCGGTGCAGATGTGTCGCCTACTCCACCAATTGAGAAGATATAGAAGGCGAGTGCAAGCCAGGGAACGAGCCCTGTGATACACCCAAAGATAAACGGCATCCAGCCTCCGCTACCAGGGTTCTCATATTTCTCTTGCAGCCAACCAAACAAGATCATCGATGCATTAACACCGAAGATAGAGATAATCGCCGAAATCTCAGTCACACCAGTTATCTGCGCAATCAAAACAATCATGACAGAGGAGCTAACTGCATATTCCACCCAACGGAAGTAGTTTCTCTTTGAGGCAATACCTGCGCTATAACGAGGAAAGAATTGTGGGCTTGCAACAATAAAGTGAGCGAGGGCTGAAAGCCCCAAGAAGATTGCAACAGTTATTCCCACGGGCGTGCTAAAGAGAACAACTGGCGCTGCAAACGTGGAACCAGGAGGCCCGGACATGTATGTAGCGGTGATCGGCAATGCAAACTCGTTACTTAGGGCTAGAACTGCGAGCATTTGCACCAAGTGCAGGACTCCCGCCAAGATATTTGTTTTACGTAGACTTGCCGCGGTGATCTCTTTTCTCATGGCGAAAGGGTAACCGCTCGCACATAAATCTGCCCGAAATAAGGTGTTTACTACTCCGATGAAACTTCTTCAAAGAGCCCCACAAATATTGCTTGGGTTTGCACTCGCCTATGCTGGCATTAGCCACCTAACTTCTCGTCGCCTTGAGTTTCAGGCACAAGTTCCAACATTGTTAAAAGGTCATGCAGATTTAGTTGTCTTAGTTTCAGGGGCCGCTGAGATAGCACTTGGCGTTGGGTTAATCGCGCTATGGAAATATCGAGTGCAGATTGGTTGGTTAGTCGGACTCTTCTTTGTTGCAGTGTTCTGGGGCAATATCTCGCAGTACGCAAACCATGTTGATGCTTTTGGGTTAAATAGTGATCGTTCGCGCTTTGTGCGTCTGTTGTTCCAACCGCTGCTGGTTATGTGGGCGTTGTGGAGTTCGGGGGCTTGGCGTAGTTATCGGGTGCGGAGCAGTGGTAAGTAACCAGAAATAAATAGACTCCGCAGTATTTAACCCACGCTCGGGGCGATCAAACCACGCTCAAATGAGCGTGGTTTGGGCACTTCAAGTAGTCGTAATAGATAGGTATAGTCAAGTAGTCTTCTCGGATGTTGCTGGAGCCTTCAAAGACCCCAAAAAGAAGGCCCGATATCGCACCCAAAGCGCAACGATTAACAGTTCGACTTTCATCCTTGCTTCTAATTGTTTCAACTCTTGCAGTAATTTCCCCACAAGTTGCAAACGCTGCAACCATCACCGCAACAGGAACTAATCCAAGTATCTGCAATCAAACGGTTGATGTTTCAACTGGCGTCACTGCAGAGCGACTGGCAAACGGTGACTGCTTAGTGAAATTTTCTTCATCAGCAACGATCAGTTGGTCAGTTCCAACTGGCGTAACAAGTGCAAGCGTATTAATAGTTGGCGGTGGCGGTGGCGGTGGCGGTGGCAGCGTACGAAATGGCTCACTATGTACTAGCGGAGATGGTGCGGCCCGCGTAGGCGGCGGTGGAGCTGGCGGTGGCGGTGGCCAAGTCAAAGATAATGTTTCAATTTCAGGTTTATCAGGATCACTTTCAGTTGTAATTGGTAGCGGGGGAACAGCAGGTGCTGCGGCACTTTGCGGAACTCAAGGTAATCCTGGTGGTACGGGAGGTACCGGAGGCGCATCCTCAATTACAACAAGTGGCGCATCACAACTTGCTACCGCAGAAGGTGGCGTAGGCGGCGGTGGTGGATACATCACCGGTGTTGGTGGCACTGGTGGAAATTCAAAAAATTCATCAGGCACCACAACCACTGGCGGTGCACCGCTCTCAACTTCAACCTGTACTACATCCGCAACTGATGGATGTTTTGCAGCGGGCGGTGGTGCGAGCAGTTCCGGAAATGGAAACTCCCCGACTTCAGCCGGGATAGCTACAAATGGAGCAGCAGGTGGAAATGGTCTTGCGGTTTCTGCGCTGGTCAGTGCTACTTATGGTGGCGGTGGTGGTGGTGGAAATCGAAATCCAGCGTCAGAACCTATGTCCGGAGCCCGTGCAGGAGGAGCAGGTGGCTCGGGCGGTGGAGGTGCTGGAAGTGCAGCGGGCACTGGAACTGCCGGCAGTACCTTCGGCAGTGGCGGTGGTGGCGGTCGCGGCAATGGCGCCTATGACAATTCATCAAACGCGGGTGCAGGGGGAGCCGGTTTTAATGGCTTAGTGGTTATTAGTTACACCCCATTGGCTTGTTCACCTGCTTCACAATCTTCTGGTGGCTACACAATTTTATCTTTCACAAGCACAACAACTTGTACCTGGAGTGTTCCTGCAGGAGTTACGGCCGCCGATTTATTAATTGTTGGCGGCGGTGGTGGCTCTGGCGATAACAGTGGCGGCGGTGGTGGCGGTGGTGGTGTTTATTACCAAACTTCTGTTGCTGTTTCAGGAACTACAACTATCACTGTTGGAGCAGGTGGAGCAGCAGGAACTTCAAATGGCAACGGAACAAGTGGCAGTCAATCTATTTTTGGTAGCACAACGGTAAATGGTGGAAACGGTGGAACTGGAAACACGGGTGGTGCCGGAGGTGCTGCAGTTGCCGGTTCAGGTTCAGGTTCACCTGGTGCTTCCGGTGCGGGTGGAAGAGGAAGTACAGGTAGCGGTGTTGCAGGTATTGCAGGTTCTGCCGGTCCTTCAAATTCAATCACCGGAGTAGCTACGAATTACGCAGGTGGCGGTGGCGGTGGCGGCTGGGTTGCAACTTCAGCTGGTGGAGCCGGTGGATCTGGCGGCGGCGGTGCAGGTGGTGGATCTGGCGGCAATACTTCTGGAACAGCAGGAACTGCAAATACAGGTGGCGGTGGTGGATCACGTTCTACAAGTGTGGGTAGTCCAGCTCCTACAAGCGGTGCCGGTGGTTCCGGAATAATCATTGTTAAATACGTAAACGCTCCTGCTATAACGCTTTCATCAAATTCAATTAGTGGAATCGTCGGTACGGGAGTTTCTAGTTATTCCATCCCTAATTCTGGTGGCCCTGTTTCTTCGTATTCGATTCCTTCAGCTGACTCAACAGCGATAACTGCTGTTGGTTTGAGTTTTAGCACAACAACTGGACTCATTTCAGGAGCACCCACGGGAACCCTTGCATCTCGCTCAATTACAATTACTGCAACTAATACATCTGGAACTTCAACTGCAACATTTTCACTTGTGATTAACTCAAATATTGCCACATTATCTAATCTGGTAATTTCATCTGGAACACTTTCTTCAGCTTTTGCATCTGACGCAACTTCTTATACCGCAAGTGTTACTAACGCAGTTGCTACTGGTTACACCGTTACTGCAACGAAAACCGATAGCAATGCAACTACGGTTCAGTACCTAGGTGCAACTGGTACAACAGCCTTTACTGGAGCACTCAGTGTTGGTGAAAACGTTATTCGAACTGTTGTTTTAGCCCAAGATGGCACAACAACTAATACCTATACAGTTACTGTCACTCGCGCTGCCGCTGCTACCGCCCCAACCGCTCCTACTATCGGAGCTGCCAGCGTTACCAATGCGACCACCATCTCACTTGCCTTCACAGCAGGTGCTGCTAATGGATCTGCCATCACCTCCTACACAATTACCTCGTCACCATCGATTTCTCTTTCAT
>CAFBLE010000006.1_pt1 | contig 99506 bp, 91 predicted proteins | sample 7268091 | NCBI WGS metagenome assembly CAFBLE01 (sample SAMEA6814032, study PRJEB35770) | freshwater metagenome | biome: Freshwater; feature: Freshwater reservoir; material: water | place: Czech Republic | collected 2016-04-20 | depth 30m m | reverse complement strand
GAACTGTCTTACCTACACCGGCTCCTCCGAAGAGACCGATCTTTCCGCCCTTTACGTAAGGGGTAAGCAAGTCAATAACTTTGATACCAGTTTCAAACATCTCGGTCTTTGACTCAAGTTGATCGAATGCAGGTGCATTACGGTGAATTGGCCAACGCTCTTTGATGTCGAGTGAAGAGGTTGGAACATCTAAAGATTCACCAAGTGTGTTGAAGACGTGGCCTTTGGTCACATCTCCCACTGGTACAGAGATTGCAGCGCCTGTATCGCTTACTTCTGCGCCACGGACCATTCCATCCGTTGGCTGCATCGAGATTGCGCGCACGAGGTTATCGCCAATGTGCTGGGCAACCTCCATCGTTAAGGTACGAGTTTGACCACTCATGGTCACCTCAACGTGAAGCGCGTTAAAGATCGATGGCATTGAATCAGCGGGGAATTCAATATCCACCACCGGTCCAATTACTCGAGCAACGCGACCTTTGCTGGTTGTTTGTGTCGACATCATTCACTCCCTGCACTAGCCGAGGCGAGCGCGTCTGCGCCGCCGACGATTTCACTGATCTCTTGTGTAATTTCGGCTTGACGGGCCGCATTCGCAAGTCGTGTTAACGACTTGATCAAATCATCAGCGTTGTCAGTCGCTGACTTCATAGCGCGACGGCGCGCAGCATGCTCAGAAGCAGCTGATTGCAACATCGCGTTGAAGACTCGAGCCTCGATATAGCGAGGTAACAGTGCATTAAGTACTGTCGCTGCATTAGGTTCGAATTCGTACATAGGTAGTAGCCCTGTGGGAACTGGCGCATCGCTTTCGACGACCTCCAGAGGCAACATGCGCTTGGCCATCGCATTCTGAGTCAACATCGACTTGAACTCTGTAAAGACGATGTGAATCTCATCTACGCCATTAACATCGCTTTGAGCATCGGCAAGGAAGGCCTTAATAAGAGCATCGGCAACTTCTTTAGCATTCTCATACGTTGGGCTATCAGAAAAACCAGTCCATGAGCCGGCAATCGCACGTCGACGGAACTTGTAATAATTGACGGCTTTGCGACCAACTAAATAAGCGCTGGTCTCAAGTCCACGTTCTTTCAGGAGGGCAACAAGCTGCTCCCCCTCTTTAACGGCGTTATTTGAATACGCACCGGCCATACCGCGATCGGCAGAGATAATCAGAACTGCTGCCCGAATTGGATTTATGGATGGCGTAGTTAATGGATGGTTAGTTGAAGAATATGTTGCCACTGCAGATACCGCACGGGTCAACTCATTGGCATAAGGAGTTGAGGCTGCGACTCGTTGCTGCGCCTTGACAATACGAGAAGCCGAAATTAACTCCATGGCTTTCGTAATTTTCTTGGTCGCTTTAACGGATCGCATCCGTCGGCGATAAACGCGAAGTTGGGCACCCATTTTTTACTTCTTCACCGCCGGTGGGACATGCTTTGTAATTTGTTCATTGCCTTCACCTTCGAGGGCTGCTGCTGGGGCTTCATTAAGAGCCTTCTCAGCTGAAGAAACAAAGCGTGTCTTGAATGCAGTAACAGCTTCAACCATTGAAGCTACTGTGTCATCTTTAAGTTCTTTGGTTTCGGAGATGACATCGAAGATTGCTTTACGTTCGCGCCCAATGAACTCAAGGAGTTCTGCTTCAAAGCGACGAATATCGGAAACAGGAACATCATCGAGTTGGCCAGAAGTACCTGCCCAAATCGAAACAATCTGACGTTCAAGTGAATAAGGTGAGTATTGACCCTGCTTCAAGAGTTCAACCATGCGAGCACCGCGCTCGAGTTGAGCCTTTGATGCAGCATCGAGATCAGAACCGAAGGCAGCGAATGCTTCAAGTTCGCGGAATTGAGCCAAGTCAAGACGTAGACGACCAGCGATTTTCTTCATCGCCTTAGTCTGAGCAGATCCACCTACGCGCGATACAGAAACACCAACGTTAATAGCGGGACGAACGCCTGCGTTAAATAAGTCAGTCTCAAGGAAGCACTGTCCGTCGGTGATAGAAATTACGTTGGTAGGAATAAATGCAGATACGTCATTTCCCTTAGTTTCAATAATTGGAAGACCAGTCATCGAACCGCCGCCGAGTTCATCGGAGAGCTTTGCGCAACGCTCGAGTAGACGTGAGTGCAAATAGAAAACATCGCCTGGGTAAGCCTCGCGGCCTGGTGGACGACGAAGCAACAACGAGACCGAACGGTAAGCTTCGGCTTGCTTAGAGAGATCGTCAAAAACAATAAGTACATGCTGGCCGGCATACATCCAGTGCTGTCCAATAGATGAACCTGTGTAAGGGGCTAGGTACTTGAAGCCAGCTGGGTCTGAAGCAGGTGAGGCAACGATTGTTGTGTACTCCATTGCACCAGCTTCTTCGAGGGAAGCTTTTACAGATGCAATCGTTGAACCCTTTTGACCGATAGCAACATAAATACATTTAACTTGCTTCTTTGGATCCCCTGATTTCCAGTTTTCTAATTGGTTAATAATCGTGTCGACAGCCACTGCTGTTTTACCAGTCTGACGGTCACCGATGATCAACTGACGCTGTCCACGACCAATTGCGGTCATTGCATCGATTGCCTTGATTCCAGTTGCAAGAGGTTCCTTCACTGGTTGGCGCTGAACAACAGAAGGTGCCTGCAATTCAAGTGCACGGCGAGCATCTGCCTTAATCTCACCCTTTCCATCAATCGGACGACCGAGAGGATCGACAACGCGACCTAAGAACGCATCACCTACTGGTACGGAGAGAATTTCTCCAGTGCGTCGAACAGAAGTTCCTTCTTCGATTCCTGCGTAATCTCCCAAGATAACAACGCCGATTTCGCGGACATCGAGGTTAAGAGCCAGGCCGAGTGTGCCATTCTCAAATTGCAACAGCTCATTGGCCATTGTTGAAGGCAGGCCTTCGACGCGAGCGATACCGTCACCAGCTTGCGTGACTGTACCTACCTCGTCGCGCGCTGTGACACCTGGATCGTACGACTTAACGAAATTCGCAAGTGCATCGCGAACTTCTTCTGGTCGGATCTGTAGCTCGGCCATCTTTTTCTCCCTTAGTTATCTCTTTATTAATTCTTCTGACCGACGAGTGCTCGTCCGGCCCCTGCTAGGCGATGGCTTACGGTGCCATCTACTAATTCATCTGCAAACTTCACTGAAACGCCACCAATAATTGATGGGTCAATCTCAACGTTGATACGAACTGGCTGACCTACTTGCTTGGTTAGCTCTTTAATCAATCGTTCGCTCTGTGCTGGCGAAAGAGCTACAGCCACACGCACATGAGCAATTACTCTGTCGCGACGAGCGGCTAACGCGTAGAAGTAATCGGCAAAAGCGGCTTCAATGCTCCGGCCACGTAGGTTATTTACAAGGTAGGAAACTAACTTTGTAGTGGATTGAGTGCTCGTCTTTCCTAGCAAATCTGCGACAAGCTTGCTCTTTGCATCGGCTGCGCCCGCTGTGATTAACGCTTTACGTAAATCAAAGGAGTTAGCGATTGCGCGAGAAGTCGCAAAGAACTCATCTTCGACTCGATCAAGTTCGTTATTGATATTTGCGGCCGAAGCTTGCGCTTCGATCGCCAATTGATCGATTACTTGAACTAAGTCTCCCGATGAAGACCAACGAAGTGATGAAATCGAAGTGACAATCGCTAGAGCGCTAGAACCAAGCGTCGATCCGAAAAGATCTTTCACAAGCGTGGCTTTAGCTGAAGCATCACGTGATGGATCGGTCAAAGCGCGACGTAATGAAATATTGCCAGCCAGTACATCGGATGCAAAGAAGAGTTCGGAGCAGAGCGCAGATGCAGCATCAAAGGTTGCCCCTTTAACTGCAGTATCTAAAGCGGTGCGAGCAGTCTGCAAAGATTGCCGACTGCTACCGCCGAAATGCGCTCTCATCGTTTTCCCTTACTTTGATTTCTCTAGATCATCAAGAAAGCGATCAACAATCCGAGATTGGCGAGCCTGGTCATCAAGTGATTCCCCGACAATCTTGGATGCGAGTTCAACGGCAATCGCGCCAACTTCATTACGAAGTGAGGTTATTGCTTGTTGACGCTCAGCTTCAATCGAAGCATGTGCAGCTGCAGTAATGCGAGTGGCTTCTTCTTGAGCTTTTGCACGAAGTTCTTCGACAATTGCAACGCCTTGTGCGCGAGCCTCTTCACGAAGAGATTGTGATTCTTCTCGAGCTTTAGATAGCTGCTCGGTGTATTGAGCTAGAGCACGTTGTGCCTCTTGTTGCGCAATCTCTGCGCGCTCCATGCCACCTTGAATTGCCTGTGTACGAGCAGTAAAAGCCTTCTCGAACATCGGCACCACTTTTGAACGCAAGACCAAGAACAAGAGCGTGAACGCAATCGCGCCCACAATAAGTTCTGCGGTATGCGGAATCAGCGGATTGGTAGTTTCCGCTGCCAAATTAACTACGTGCATCAATGCCCTCTTTCTAGAGTCTCTAGGCCAGTAACTAGCGTGTAATTACTTAGAGAACGAATGCAAGAACGAGGCCGAAGAGTGCAAGTGCTTCAGCAAGTGCGAACCCAAGGAACGCGATTGGCTGAAGAACGCTGCGAGCTTCTGGCTGACGTGCAACACCGCTGATGTAAGCAGCGAAGATCATTCCGGTAGCAATCGCGGGTCCGATTGCTGAGAGGCCATAACCGACCAGGTTGAGCGTGCCTTTCATATTTCTTACCTTTCTAGCAGTTAGTTAGTGCTCGTCGGCAAGGGCGCCGGCGATGTACAAAGCTGTCAGCAGAGTAAAGATGTACGCCTGCAGACACTGGACCATGAATTCGAAGAAAGTGAGCCCGATGCCAAAAGCGAAGGCAAAGGGGCTAATCAACTTCAAACCAATGACCCCCTTGAGCAGATGATCTCCACCCAAGATGAAAACGAGAAGGAGCAAGTGCCCCGCGAACATATTCGCAAACAAACGCAAAGAAAGAGTGAGAGGTCGAACAATAAAGAAAGTTGCAAGCTCTAAAGGAGTTAACAAGATGTAAGCCGCTTTAGGAACCCCAGGCATGAACATGATGTCCTTGAGGTACTTACCAATTCCTTGCTTGCGAATTCCTACGTAGTGAAAAACAATGAAGGTAAAGATTGCTAAGACGTACGGAAAGCTCACATGTGACATTGCTGGAAATTGCAAGAGTGGAACAATTCCAAAAATATTATTTGTTAAGACAAAAGTGAAGAGCGTAAAAAGATAAGGAACGAATCGCATAAATTCATGTCCGATATTGTCACGGGCAATGTCGTTACGCACGAAGCCGTAGATACTTTCACCAGCGAATTGAAGTTTTGAAGGTAAGATTGCAGCTTTGCGAGAAGCAAGGATGAAGAAAACAGATACAGCAATTACTGAGAGAAAAACTAAAAGAATTGGTTTTGTTGTGTATGGATTATCGCCAAATACTGGAGGTAGATTGAAGTCGCTTGTACTTGGCGGGACAAAGCCTTCGCCATCTTGACTCAAAAAGCGCAACAAGGGCACGCGAACTCCTCGAACATTGTGGTAATCAGGGCTTGCGGGGCAACCCTATTGCCCCAAGTGGGCGAGCGCGAAATCGCGCAAGAGTTAGATTCCTTACTCTCTACCGAAGCGCAGCCAGATCAGATAGAGCGAGGCGCCCATGCCAAGAAGGAGTCCGCCGAGCACGAAGTAATGGGTATGGAGCCAGTGGTCCAGAGCCCAACCAGCCCCGCCCCAGAAGAGAAGCCCGGAGAGAAGGTAGCCAAAAATCGACCATGCGGCGCCTTCATCTTGTTTCATCTTGCCCCTGCCTCATCACTAGGTAACTGGCTCGTGGATGTGGAATCGGCTGACCCCTGATTTGGTAATGGTAGATGTAATTGGAGCTTAAGGAAACTACGAATCTCCCCGCCAAGCCAGGCAAGGGTGAGAGCGATTGCCACTACTCCGAAACTTGTACGGTCAATGCTTTCACGCGAGGTGAAATTGGTCAGAGCCCAAAGAACTACGCCCAAGAGCGCGATCTTGGCGAAGTAGGAAAAGATTGCCAGAGCAAAGGTTGTCAGCGGATCCATTCTGCGAGTGAGAGCAGATACCCCTAGGTGAACTGCGAAGTAAAGGAGCACGATTACTTGGGCTAAAAGTGCGCCTAGCAAACCAGAACTCCCACGCAGAAATGCGGAGAGCACAATTCCAACTAAACCCACGATTAATGAGGGTACTAAGGCTCCGCGCAATAAATCTTTCTCTGCGCTTTTCTTCTTCACGAAACCCTACTCCCTGGTGCTATCCAATTGCGCGAGACAGAAATCGTTAAGAGTACGAGTGCCAGTGCAGTAACAGCTGCAACCCAAAGAGGCATAAATGCCAGAACGGTGACAGGAATCGCCAATGTCGCGGTCCATAAATACATAATCGTTGCAGTGCGTTGATGCGAGTTTCCAGCATCCAAAATTCGATGATGCAAGTGCTCTTTATCTGGAGAAAAAGGTGAACGTCCCGAACGAATACGTCGAACAACTGCAAGTATTAGATCCATTAGCGGGATTGCCAATACTGCAAAAGGAAGTAAGAGAGGCAAAAGGGTGGGACCGCTATTTTCTGCAGAAATTGCATTGGGGTCGACTTGCCCAGTCAATGTAATTGCAGCAGCAGCAAGTAGTAAACCTAAGAACATAGAGCCAGAATCCCCCATAAATATCCGAGCGGGGTGAGAGTTATGAGGCAGGAATCCAATACAGACGCCAACAATTACTGCAGTTATCAAGGAAGGAGAACCTGCGCGACTAAAGCCATAAACAACCGCTAAGAGATAGGCAAAGGCGAAGAATGATGCACCTGAGATTGCGACGATGCCTGCAGCCAAACCATCGAGCCCATCAATGAAGTTAACTGCGTTTATCGTCACTAGAACAATTAAGACAGTAAGCAGTTGACCAATGCTGGGAGGCAGAGTGATGACTCCATTGATTGGGAGCCATAAAATCTGGATTCCGAATGTCAATAAGATTCCTGCAGCAAGTGCCTGCCCTGCTAATTTTGTCAGAGCATCTAGCTGAAAACGATCATCGAGCATCCCAAGAAGAATAAGAAAAGTTGCTGCGAGGTAGATGCCTAGTAACTCGTGGCCAAAGGCTTTTCCGACTAAGGACAAGTTGCTGACCATTAAGAAAGTAAGTGACATCGAAACCCACATTGCAAAACCGCCCCAACGTGCCGTGGGTTTTGTGTGCACATCTCTGCTTCTGATTTGAGCTACCGCTCCAAATTTCTGAGCAAGACGAATAACCATTGGCGTGATTGCATAGCAAAGAGCTGCCGCAAGGAGAGCTGTGACAAGATATTCGCGCATGGGTCTTAAGCGGAATAGATAGGGAACCGTGCAGTGAGTTCGTGAACTTCGCTACGGATCTGCGCAAGAGCCTTTTCATCTTCAGTTGCAATTGCGCGAGCAATAAATGAAGCAATGGTCTTCATCTCCGGAGCGCCCATGCCCTGAGTTGTGGTCGCAGCAGAACCAACACGAATACCACTAGTAACGGCAGGAGATTCTGGGTCAAATGGAATTGCATTCTTATTGAGAACAATTCCAGCAGCCCCGCAACGTTGATCTGCAACTTTGCCGTTGACGTTGGTGCTGCGAATATCGATGAGCGCAAGGTGAGTTTGAGTTCCGCCGGAGACTGCGCGCATTCCTTCATCCTCTAGTGATGAAGCAAGCACCTGACAGTTAGAAATAACGTTCTTGGCATAGTTTTGATATTCAACGGTGGCGCACTCCTTGAGGGCAACAGCCTTGCCTGCCACTGCAGACATAATTGGCCCACCCTGCATCCCAGGGAATACTGCTTTATCAATCGCAGGAGCATGTTCGGATTTAGATAAAATCATGCCGCCACGTGGGCCGCGCAGAACTTTATGTGTCGTAAATGAAACGACGTCGGCATATGGCACAGGAGAAGGAATTGCTTTACCCGCTACCAGGCCAATGAAGTGTGCGGCATCTACCCACATGATTGCGCCAACCTCATCGCAAATCGCGCGCACTTTTTCGAAGTCAATCAAACTTGGGTAAGCCGTCGCCCCAGAGCAAATCATCTTTGGCTTATTGGCAATTGCAAGGTCGCGAAGTTCGTCATAATCAATGAGTTCATCTTCTTGGCGGACGCCGTAGGAAACGATGTTGAACCACTTGCCGGAGAAATTTACCTTCGAGCCATGTGTGAGGTGACCACCATGGGGCAATGACATCGCCAAAACTGTGTCACCAGGTTTTGTAAATGCAGCATAAACAGCAACGTTTGCACTCGCCCCTGAATGTGGCTGAACGTTTGCGTGTTCGGCACCAAAGAGCGACTTAGCGCGTTCAATGGCAATTACCTCAGCTTTATCTACCTCTTCGCAGCCACCGTAGTAGCGCTTACCGGCATAACCTTCCGCATATTTATTAGAGAGCGTTGAACCTAAAGTTGCAAGCACTGCACGCGATGTGAAGTTTTCGCTAGCGATAAGTTGTAAGTCAGTCTGTTGTCTATGAAGTTCCGAGAGCAAAACCGCTGCAATATCTGGATCTTGCTTGGAAAGAAGGTCGAAATCTGGTCCGTAAAAGGGAGTCTGTGACATGGAAGGTAGCCTATTGGCTCTTCAGGAATTTGCAGCCTTAGCGCGTGAGATTTTAGGCACCGCAAGGGCTAATTCCTCGAATGAGATAGCGCCCTCGCGAATCATGACTACCGAGGTGGCCTTAACTGTGACAACCGTTGAGGCTGGCCCAGGTTCGAGTTCGCCGAAATCACAGACTCGCAAAATATCGCTCTTAAGATTTTCAATATCTTCGACTTTAAGAATTGGTGCAGACCCTGCCTTAGCAGCGCTCGCGCAGGCAAGTGGTCCCGTCTTCTTGAGAACTTTGCCAACAAATTCAGCAGCCGGAACTCGCAAACTAATTGCATCGAGTTTGCGATCATCACCTAGGTCCCATGTTAAGCCAACTTGTGGAGCAACGTTAAGTGTCAGTAATCCTGGCCAAAATTCATCCATCAGCGTATGGGCTTCGGGGGAAATCTCGCGAGTGATTCCACCTGCAGCGCCGATATTTGCAACAAGAACTTGTGCGCTCACACCAAGTGCATCACCGCGTAGCGTGTGCATCGTTCTGACCGCATCATGATCAAATGCATCTACTAGAAAAACATAACCATGCTCGAGCGGGGCGACAACAACGAAGCCAGATTGAATCCACTTCACTGCTTGTGTAATTGTCGTTGCCATCATTAATTCCTTATCGCAGTTGTCCAGCGAGGTCTACCAGTGAGATCGTTATGCAACTTTACCTCATGGAAATTCTCAGCCAAGGCTTCTGCCACCACCGGTCCTTGCTCTTCTCCGTGCTCAGTGATGAAAAGACCATCAGATTTCAATAAACGCGCTGCAGCAGCGTAGAAGCGACGTGGAATCTCCATGCCATCTGGACCCCCAAAGAGTGCAACATGTGGTTCGTAATCTTTAACTTCCGCAGGCAAATCTTCTTGGCTCGGGACATAAGGAGGGTTTGCAATTATCACATCAGCTTTTACGCCAGGTAAAGCCGTCTCAACATCTTCAACGACAACGCGAACATCTGCGCCTATCGCTTCGATATTTTTCTTCAACCAAAAAGCAGCATCTGAATCTATCTCAACGGCGATCACATGGGCATGAGGTGATTGCGTCGCTATGGCTAGCGCTAAGGAACCTGCCCCTGCACCTAGGTCAATCACACTTGCTGCTCCATTAAAGCTTGCTAAGTGCGTCACGATTCGATCGATCATCAACTCTGTTTCTGGACGAGGGATTAAAACTCCGGGGCCGACGTGCAATGTGAGTTCCCCAAAGTATGCGAGGCCGGTGATGTATTGCACCGGTTCGTGGGCAAGTCTGCGCTTTATCAACTCTTGATAATCAACTAATAAATCTTCAATTTCGGGAAATTTGAGCAACGCTTCGTCAACGCGTAAGGGGTGATGCAGGTCCATCCGAGAAATTCCAAGTAGATGAGCGAGAAGATGCTCTGCATCAACTTCTTCAAATCCAGCTTCCTTCAGCTCAACCTTTGAAGGTTTAAGAATCTCTCGAATATTCACTCAAACGCTCTTAGCTTGTAGCCGCTAACTTGGAAGCTTTATCTGCATCCAAGAGTGCTTGAATCATCGGATCGAGTTCTCCGTTTAATACTGCATCGAGGTTATTTGATTTGAAGTTCACGCGGTGATCGCTAATGCGGTTTTCAGGAAAATTATAGGTGCGAATTCTTTCGCTGCGATCTACTGTGCGAACTTGGCTTTTACGTTCGGCCGACGCTGCCTCTTGTGCAGCTTCTTGTGCAGCAAGGAGCATGCGAGCGCGCAAGATTCGAAGCGCAGATTCTCTATTTTGTAGTTGGCTTTTCTCGTTCTGACACGAAACAACGATTCCGGTAGGCACGTGGGTAATACGTACTGCGGAATCAGTTGTATTTACGCTTTGCCCACCAGGGCCGCTGGAACGGAAAACATCAATGCGTAGGTCGTTCATATTAATTTCTACATCAACTTCTTCGGCCTCAGGTAGAACCATTACTCCCGCAGCAGAAGTGTGAATACGTCCTTGGGATTCCGTCTCAGGCACTCTCTGCACACGGTGAACTCCGCCTTCAAATTTAAGTCGTGCGTATGGAGATTTGCCAGGTTCAGGAATCCCTTTAGATTTAACGGCCATCGAAATATCTTTGTACCCACCTAAATCACTTTCGGTGGCATCAATAATTTCTGTTTTCCATCCATGCTTTTCTGCATAGCGAAGATACATGCGAAGTAGGTCGCCAGCGAATAGTGCGGACTCGTCTCCCCCTGCGCCAGCTTTAATTTCGAGGATCACATCGCGATCATCATTGGGATCACGTGGGAGCAATAACTCTTCGAGTTTGAGAGCGGCTTCATCGCGTGTCTCTTCTAGACCCTGGATTTCGGCGGCAAAATCTGGATCAACTTCAGCTAACTCTTTAGCTGCGGCAAGATCATCTTCGGCGCTTCGCCATTGACGAAAGCCTGCAGCAACGGGACCAAGCTGGGCATAACGGCGACCAAGTTGGCGTGCCTTACCTTGATCGTTATGAATATTGGGATCTGCCATTGCGGCTTCAAGTTCTGCATATTCACGGACAAGTTCGTGGGCAAGAGCAAAACGATCATCGTTACTCATTCTTTCGCCCCCTGCCTTACTCGCGCTTCATTTATAAAATATTCGTGAAATAAAAAGACCGCAACCGTTACATAAGTAACGGAAGCGGTCTGATTAGAAATCTACTTAGCGCCTGACTTTCCGAAGCGTTCTTCGAACTTCGCAACGCGTCCACCAGTGTCAAGAATTCTCTGCTTGCCCGTGTAGAAAGGATGGCAGACAGAACAAACTTCAACATAGATAGAACCGCTAGCAACAGTTGAGCGAGTCATAAAGGTTTCGCCACAACCGCATGTGACCTTTGTGTCACCGTATTGCGGATGAATCTCTTTCTTCATTTTCTTTCCTTTCATAGGACTGGGTCGTGTGATTACGTGAACCAGTTCGTGATGGCTAAGGGTAACGCCGAGGCGCCACTACTAGGAAATCGGTCTGCTTTTTAGGCGTGAATTAGTTATCGGAGCCCGGCCCAACGGTGGTCTTCTGGATCTGCATCAAGAATTCGACGTTGGATTTTGTGCCCTTCATCTTCTCAAGGAGAAGTTCAAGAGCTTGTTGTGGCTCAAGAGCGTGAAGAACGCGGCGCAACTTCCAGACAATATTGAGTTCTTCCGTACCCATAAGGATTTCTTCCTTACGCGTTCCGGAGGCAACAACGTTTACCGCTGGGAAGATGCGCTTATCTGCAAGGCGACGATCCAAGATGAGTTCCATATTTCCGGTTCCCTTGAACTCTTCGAAGATAACTTCATCCATGCGTGAACCTGTATCTACAAGTGCAGTTGCAAGGATGGTGAGCGACCCGCCATCTTCAATATTACGAGCGGCTCCGAAGAACTTCTTGGGTGGATAAAGAGCAGCAGAATCAACTCCGCCCGAAAGAATACGACCACTTGCTGGAGCGGCGATGTTATATGCGCGACCCAAACGAGTAATCGAATCGAGCAGAACAACTACATCGTGGCCAAGTTCAACTAAGCGTTTTGCGCGCTCAATTGCTAGCTCAGCAACGGTGGTGTGGTCATCTGCTGGACGATCAAAAGTAGATGCAATTACCTCGCCCTTAACGGAGCGCTGCATATCTGTAACTTCTTCTGGGCGCTCATCAACGAGAACGACCATCAAGTGACACTCGGGATTATTGGTCGTAATGGCGTTTGCAATTGCTTGCAGAACCATGGTTTTACCAGCCTTTGGTGGAGAAACAATAAGTCCGCGTTGTCCCTTTCCAATGGGTGAAATCAAATCAATAACGCGCGTTGTCAGAATGTTTGGTTCTGTTTCAAGACGCAAACGCTCTTGAGGATAGAGAGGAACGAGCTTTCCAAATTCAACTCTGTTGCGAGCCTCATCTGGTTGCATGCCGTTAATTGTTTCTAGGGAAATAAGCGCGTTGAACTTCTCGCGGCGTTCACCTTCACGTGCTTGGCGCACTGTTCCGGTAACAACATCACCTTTACGTAAGCCATATCGGCGAACTTGCTGGAGAGAGATATACACATCATTTGGACCTGGCAGATATCCGCCTGTACGAATAAAGGCGTAGCTTTCGAGAATATCTACTAAGCCACCCACTGGTACGAGCACATCGTCTTCAGATAGAACTGGTTCGCGTTCTTCGCGTGGTTGGTGGCGATCGCGTCCACGATCGCGTCCACGGTCACGTCCGCGATCGCGGCTACGGCCTGATGAATCACTTCCGCGATCATCGCTTTTGGATTCTTGGTTATCGCCATCAGAGTCATCGCTCTTTTCGGATTCTTGGCGTTTTTTGTTCCGATTATTGTTGCGCTCAGCTCTCTTGGCTTCGCGTTCTAACTTTGCGGCCTCGCGATTAGCTGCTTGCAAATCACTAATTGCTTGAACGAGTGCAGCTTTCTTCATCTTGCCGGCGCCCTCGACTCCTAATTGACCAGCAACTTCTTGAAGTTGTGGCAGGAGCATTGATGCTAGTTCGGGGCTGCTCGAGCGTACTGGAGCTTTTTCAGTCATTGAACTTCATTTCGGTTATGGGAATAATCCCGTGATTTTTCTTCTGATGATTATCTGAACTATCTTTCGCCACCAGGGCTTTCAGATAGCGAAACCATAGCATCGCCTGCACGAATCCGCCAAACCCTTAGGCGGTATAGCCAGGTATTAAGAGGAAAGTACAGCCGCTCCCGAAGCGCTGATTTCGAGCTGTTTTACCTCGAAATTCTCGCCTGCAACTCTAGTTAACTCGACGATCTCTTTGGCATCTCCCAGATGCAAGACCAGAACTGTAGGGCCGGCTCCAGATATAAATGCAGCCACTCCTGCCCCGCGTAATTTCTGAACAAGTGCAAAAGATTTTGGCATCGCTTCTTGACGATACTTTTGATGGAGAAAATCTTGTGTTGCAGTGAAGAGTAAATCTGGACGACCCGATAGCGCATGAACCAAAAGAGCCGTGCGCGTTGAGTTAGCTACAGCGTCGCTATGTGAGATTGTGTCAGGTAATAATTTGCGAGCTTTTGACGTTGCAACTGTTGTGCTGGGAATAAATGCAAGTGCTTTTATCCGAGGATCGACAGTGATTCCCACCGCGCGAGCGACAAGGTGTCCGTGCTGAGGTTCCTGCCATGCAATTGTTGCTCCACCATAAAGTGCAGCGGCAACGTTATCGGGATGTCCCTCTAATTTGTTTGCAATGTCTAGTAGCTCTTCATCAATCATTCGCTCATTGCCAGAGAGAACTAGTGCGCGCGCTAAAACCAACCCTCCGACAATCGCGCTAGCTGATGAACCGAGACCGCGGCCGTGAGGAATTACGTTGAGTGCACGTACAGATAAACCGCGGGGCTTGCCGCCCATATATTCAAAACCTTTGAGCATTGACTTAACAAGCAAATTCTTTTCATCGCGGCGAACTGTTTCAGCGCCTTCACCGGCAACATCGATATCTATTCCGACTTCATCAGTGATTTGCGCGATATAGCGATCGTGAAGACCGAGCGCTAAACCGAAGCAATCAAATCCCGGTCCTAGATTTGCACTCGTTGCAGGCACCTGCACTTGTATAGGTGTAGCGCGAAAAGTTGGCTTTGCCATTATCGGCTCCTAACTCAAACCAAGTGCATCAGCTGCGGCGGAAACTACTGGTGGGATAACAACGGGATCAGCGGCACCTTCAAGCGCCCATGAAACATCTTTAAGTCCATGACCTGTAACGGTGATGACAATGCGCTTTCCCTGTGGCAATTTCCCTTGCGCCTTATATTTGATCAGGCCAGCAAGCCCAGCCGCGCTCGAGGGCTCAACAAAGACGCCTTCTTGCGCAGCAACTAATCGATAAGCGCTCAAGATTTCTTCGTCCGTTACCGAATCAATGAGCCCGCCAGATTCATCACGAGCAGCAACAGCTTGCTTCCATGATGCTGGGTTACCGATGCGAATTGCAGTTGCAATCGTTTCTGGATTTTTCACAATCTCTCCGCGAACAATAGGTGCAGAACCTTCGGCTTGAAATCCCCACATTTGTGGGTTCTTTGTTGAAATACCATCGCCGCGATATTCGGTGTAACCCTTCCAATAAGCGGTGATATTTCCGGCGTTACCCACAGGGAGCGCGTGAATATCTGGTGCATCTCCAAGAAAATCTACGACTTCAAATGCTGCAGTTTTCTGTCCTTCAATACGGAATGGATTGACCGAGTTAACGAGGGCAACAGGATATTTCTCTGAAAGTTCGCGAGCAACGTTGAGGCAATCATCAAAGTTTCCATCAACTTGTAACAATGTAGAGCCATGAATGATTGCTTGGGCTAATTTACCCATTGCAATTTTTCCTTGTGGAACAAGAACTGCTGGAATCATTCCCGCTTTGCTTGCATAGGCAGCCGCACTTGCACTGGTATTTCCCGTCGATGCGCAGATAACGGCTTTTGCTCCATCTTCGGCAGCTTTGGAAATTGCCATCGTCATTCCGCGATCTTTAAACGATCCAGTTGGGTTAGCGCCTTCGAATTTAAGCCAGACATCGTTATTCAAAAGTGCAGAGAGATGGAGCGCATGAATAAGTGGCGTGCCGCCTTCGCGCAAAGTGATAACTGGAGTCTTTGCGCTAACTGGCAATCGATCGCGATATTCCTCGATTACTCCGCGCCATTGGTGAGCTCCGCTCATTACAAAGACGACCCTTCAACGCGGATAACGCTCTCAACGCTTCGGACCATATCCATCACAGATAAGCGCTTAACAGTTGCTGCTAAAGCTTGCTCGGTTGCATTGTGTGTAACAACAATAAGTTCGGCATCAGCTCCACGCCCAGTTTGGCGAACAGTTTGGATGGAGACGTTTTCGGTAGCAAAGCCTTGTGCAATAGCAGCCAAAACACCTGATTTATCGGCAACATTAAGCCGGATTAGGTACTTGGTCTTTGTTTGGCCAATAGGAACGATTTCGCGATCCGCATAATCACTTTCGCGAGGCCCAAGTGCTCCGCCGGTGCGATGACGCGCGACTGCAACAACGTCACCAAGGATTGCACTTGCTGTAGGTGCACCACCTGCGCCGCGACCGTAGAACATAAGTTCACCGGCAGATTCGGCTTCAACAAATACTGCGTTAAAAGCATCGCGTACTGCAGCTAACGGATGTGTCCTTGGAATAAGAGTCGGGTGAACTCGTACCGAAATTTTGTCATCAGCGGTGAGTTCGGCAATCGCGAGCAACTTAATAACGTGATTCATGGATTTAGCTACTGCTACATCAGTTGCCGTAATTGCGCTAATTCCTTCGCGGTGAACATCGGCTGCTGTAACGCGTGTGTGAAAAGCCAGGCCAGCAAGAATTGCTGCTTTTGCCGCTGCATCAAAACCTTCAAGGTCTGCCGTGGGATCAGCTTCTGCATACCCGAGAGACTGTGCCTCTGCCAATACATCTGCAAATGCACGACCTTCTTCATCCATCTTGGTCAAAATAAAGTTTGTCGTTCCGTTGACGATTCCCATGATGCGCTTTACATGATCGCCTACGAGTGATTCGCGTAGCGGACGCAAGATTGGGATTGCTCCAGCAACGGCTGCTTCGTAATAAAGATCGACACCTGCTTTATCGGCCGCTGCATATAAATCAGCGCCGTGCGTGGCAAGGAGAGCTTTGTTGGCTGTAACAACAGATTTTCCGTTTGCGAAAGCTTCGAGAATCAAAGCACGAGCAGGTTCGATACCACCCATGACTTCAATGACGATATCGATTTCGGGATCTGTGACGACCGAGTGTGCATCGGTTGTTAATAGAGATGCATCAACGTTTTCGCGTTTAGCACTGGTATCGCGCACAGCAATTTTCTTAAGCACTAGCTGAGCGCCAGAGCGTGTTGAGAGTTCGCGCTGATCATCCTTGAGAAGGCGCGCTACCTGTGAGCCGACATTTCCGCAGCCCAACATCCCAATTTTCAGGGTAGCAAGTGAGGAATTCATGTGCTTACTCTTTCACATATCCAAGGCGAGAAGATCTGCCTCGGTCTCACGACGCACAATCACGCGGGCTTGACCATTCTTTACGGCGACAACTGGCGGGCGTGGGACATGGTTGTAATTGCTCGCCATGCTGCGGCCATATGCGCCAGTGGCTGGAACGGCCAAGAGATCACCAGGGACGAGATCTTCCGGCAAATCGATATCGCGAATAACAATATCGCCTGTTTCGCAATGTTTACCGACTACACGTGACTCGCGAACTTTCGCAGTTGAAGTGCGATTGGCAATCACCGTGGTGTATTCGGCGCCATAGAGAGAGGTACGAATATTGTCGCTCATCCCGCCATCAACGGAGATGTAATTACGCGTTTTCCCAGATTCCAAGAGAACCTCTTTTGTTGTGCCGACTTCATAGAGCGTAAACATTGCCGGCCCAACAATTGCGCGGCCGGGTTCAATAGAAATTCGTGGAAGCTCAAGTGAATATTTAGCGCACGCAGTAGTGACCGCTCTATGAAGTGCAGGAAGCACTTGTGCTGGCAATAACGGTTCATCTTCAGGAAGGTAGGAGATTCCGTATCCACCACCAAGATCTAGTTCGGGCAATTCATAACCAAACTCGTCGCGATACAAACTCAAGAATTCGATAAGACGATCTGCCGCGATACCAAATGCATCCATACTCAGAATCTGAGAACCAATGTGGCCGTGGAAGCCTCGTAGCTCAATCTCTGGGTGTTGGCGTACGGCTACTACTGCTTGCCATGCTGCTCCGCTAGCTATCGAGAAACCAAATTTCACATCTTCGTGAGCCGTTGCAATTGATTCGTGTGTGTGGGCTTCGATGCCAGGTGTGAGGCGTAGCAAAACTGCCTGAACTTTTTTTGCCGCCGCCGCTGCTTCTGCAATTCGTTCAATCTCAATAAGAGAATCGACAACGATTGTTCCTACGCCCACTTCAACTGCTCTGCGAATTTCGGCAACTGATTTATTGTTTCCATGGACTTGAATCTTCGAGACTGGAAAATCTGCAGCAAGAGCCACTGCAAGTTCGCCACCTGTGCAGACATCTAGGCCAATCCCAGATTGAGCCACCCAACGAAGAACCTCTGTACAGATAAAGGCTTTTCCGGCGTAATAAACCGAACCTGCAGCTGCACCAAAAGATTCGGTCAGAGCGCTACCCCATGATGTTGCACGTGCACGAAAATCATCTTCGTCAAGAAAAAAGGTAGGGGTGCCAAATTCGCGCCCCAATGACTTCGCAGATAATCCTGCAAGATGCAGTTCGCCTTTTTCGAAAGTAATTTTTGAAGACCACACGTTTGCCATGTCGATTACATCCTCTCCGGTGCGCCAACACCAAGTAGCTGTAACCCATTACCTAATACCTGTTTTGTTGCAGCGCATAGATTTGCTCGCGCGCTATGTGTTGGCGTGCTTGGTTCATCTCCTAATGGCAAGACTCGGCAATCTGCATAAAAGCCGTGATAGACGCCAGCCAATTCTTCGAGGTAGCGAGCAATGCGATGAGGTTCGCGCATTTCTGCAGCGCTTGCGACAATTCGAGGATATTCAGCTAGCGCACCAAGAAGTTCATTTTCACGATCATGTACGAGCAGAGCTGGATCGAAATCAGCAAGTGCATGAGCAACCTTGAGCTCTGCTGCATTACGCAATACTGCTGCGATACGGGCGTGTGCATATTGAACGTAGTAAACGGGGTTCTCGTTGGTGCGTTTCTTGAGTACATCTACATCTAAGACCATCGGTGTTTCAACTGGGTAGCGAATCAGCGTGTAACGAGCGGCATCGACGCCCACTTTTTCGACCAGATCTTCAAGAGTAATAATCGTTCCGGCGCGCTTGGAAAGTTTTACCTCTTCCCCGCCTTCCATAATCTTTACAAGCTGGCCAATGAGAATTTCGATGTTATATGCGGGGTCATCTCCAGCACACGCCGCAATTGCTTTGAGGCGATGCACATATCCATGGTGATCGGCACCCAACATGTAAATGCAGATATCCGAACCACGTTCACGCTTATTAATGTAATAAGCAGTATCTGAGGCAAAATAGGTGAGTTCGCCGCCGCTTTTAATAAGCACGCGATCTTTATCGTCGCCATAATCTGTGGTGCGCAGCCATGTAGCACCTTCTTGCTCGAAGACATGGCCTTGCGAGCGCAACTTCTCTAAGCCATGCTCAACTGCTCCGCTGCTATGCAAACTTCTTTCAGAAAACCAGACATCAAACTTTGTTCCAAAAGTTTCTAGGATTTCCTGTTGGCTCTTTAACTGCACTTTGTATGCAAGTTCGCGGAATTGGATTGACTGCTCATCCCCACTCAAAGTTAAGACTTCCGGATTTAGCGCAACAACTTCCTTTGCTAAATCTGCAATATATGCACCTTGGTATCCATTTTCAGGAATCGGTTGCCCCGTTGCAGCAGCCCGTACTGATGCACCAAAAAGATCCATCTGATTTCCACGGTCGTTAATATAAAATTCGCGCGTTACCTTTGCGCCAGCTGCAGCAAGTACGCGACCGAGTGCATCGCCAACGGCGGCCCAACGCGTATGTCCTAGATGCAAAGGCCCTGTGGGATTTGCACTGATGAATTCGAGGTTGATTGCTACGCCTAATAAAGATTTTCCCCGACCAAAGTTTTCGCCCTGCTCGCGAATCTGACGAACGACTTCGCCTTGGCTAGCGCGTTCTAAAGTTATATTGATAAATCCTGGGCCAGCAATTTCTACAGAGGCAACTTCAGCAAGTGCCTCAAGATCGCGCTTCAACAGTTCTGCGATTTCCCTTGGCGCCCGCCCCGCACTCTTGGCTACCTGCAGCGCAATAGATGAGGCATAGTCACCGTGATCACGATTTTTAGGTCTTTCGAGTGTGATTGTTGCTGGGATTTCACAGTTCAACTCCCCGCGTTCAACGCAGGCCACGAGGGCAGCGGTGATTTTCGCGGCTAGGAGATCGCTATGGGAGGTCACCTGCGCAAGGCTACCGTTTACGCTCGCATGCTTGCGCTATATGCGCATTCGTTGATTTGGGCTACTTACCTCTAATCTTGCCCCTGTTACATGCAACAAAGCTCCGGCGGGAGTGGTGAAATGGCAGACACGCAGGTCTTAGGAACCTGTGTCTTCGGACGTGAGGGTTCAAGTCCCTTCTCCCGCACAAGTACTACTTACCAACCACCTTCGGCACGACGGTTGTATTTAACCTCGCTATTGCCCAAGTCAAAAACGATGAGCTTTCGTTCAGTAAATGACTCAAGGAACCATTGTGAAAGTTCGCGACCAACGCCACTCTTGCCCGCACCACCGAATGGTGCAAGTTGATCCCAGTAATTACTGGTCTCGTTAACGTTCACCGATCCATGGGGAAGTGCTTCGGCAACGCGCCAAGCGCTGCCAAGATCGCGCGTCCATAACGAAGCGATAAGTCCAAGTTCACTGCGATTGGCAATTTCGATTGCATGTTCTGCTGATTTAATCTTCATGATTGGCGCAACGGGACCAAAAGTTTCTTCTTGCATAATCAACATCTCTTCAGTCACATCAGTAAGAATTGTTGCCGGGAAGTACAGACCTTCCTCTGGGCCAAATTGAATTACCTTCGCTCCCCGATTCTTTGCATCTTCAACGTGCGTGCGAACTCGGGCTAATGTCGTCTCGTTACAGAGAGGTCCCATTGTTGTTGTCTCTAAAGAGGGATCGCCAATCACGAGTTTGCCCGCAGCTTTAGTGAACTTCGCTAAGAACTCATCGTAGATATCCTCATGAACGAGAAGTCGCTCGGCCGATGTACAAACCTGACCTGAGTAATAGAAGCAGCCATTTATTGCGCCATCGACTGCAGCATCAATATCAGCATCGGCCAAGATAATAAACGGCCCATCGCCTCCGAGCTCAAGTAGATGTGGCTTCAGCGCACACGCTCTTGCAATAATTTCGCCGGTCTTAGTAGAACCTGTAAAAAAGATTCCATCAACACCTTTATGCTCAACAATTGCTGCTCCGATATCACCGAAACCTTGAACAACATTGACAACACCAGCAGGTAAGCCAGCATCTTCGAAGATCTGCGCCACCATTGCGCAGCTCAACGGTGCATATTCAGATGGCTTCCACACCGTTGTATTACCTGCGCCAATAATGTGCGCCAACGCAATTGATGAAATATCCGTGGGGAAGTTATACGGGGTAATCACGCCCACAACGCCAAGGGGGCGGTGACCAAGAACTAACCTCTTATTGGTGGTCTGTTCTTGGCTCGATGGGAAGGAGAGACCGCGATGTCTGAGTATCTCTTCTGCAGCTTTTGAATAAGAAGGAACTGCATACTCATAGACCTCTTCGCGCGAATCAGTAATAGTCTTACCAATTTCATGGCAAAGCATCAGTGCGATCGGTTCGGCGCGCTCAAGAAATAGTTGATGAATGCGACGCAGAATTTTCGCTCTTTCAATCACCGGTAGCGCGGCCCAAGCAGGTTGAGCGGCTCTGGCTGCTGCGACTGCACGATCAACATCTACAGTGGTGCATCGCGAAACATTGCTAATTACTTCGCGAGAATGCGGAGACTTGACTTCAAAAGTTCCACCCGAACCTGGCACCCACTTGCCACCGATAAGTGCATTGACTGGGGCGCTGCTAGTTTCGATCATTTCTACTCCTGCTCTGCCTATGAGTTTGCGGGCACTACTGAGCACTCATGCTACATCCGTAGTTCTAAAATGCAACGGTCGACTAGAAGCATCCCGAATATATGCCGAAAAGTTTTCGCATTAAGACATTAAGAATTGTGAATTGCTCGAGTCGTTTCTTTATGGATACAACCCGCGTAAGCGATGGGCTTCTGCAACACGGCTCACACCCAACATATGTGCAGCTTCGCGCCACGTTACGTTCTTGGATTTTGCAGTTTGCTCTACTTCATGGATCGCCTTCATCAAAATCTGATTGAGATTTTCGCGTACTTCTGCGGCAGTCCAGAAGAAGTTCTGCTTATCTTGGACCCACTCAAAGTAAGAGACGATAACTCCGCCTGAGTTAGCCAAAATATCAGGAATAACAATTGCACCTTTATCGTTCAAAATCGCATCGCCTTCGGGAGTAGTCGGGGCGTTTGCGCCTTCGACAATTACTTTTGCCCTTATTCCTGGAGCGGTTTTCCCAGTAATCGAATCGGCAAGTGCGGCTGGAATGAGGACATCAACATCAAGATGCAATATCTCTTCATTGGTTAACGTATCTGTGCCAGGGGCACCAACGACGCTGCCAGTCTTTTGAGCATAATCAAAGATCTCAGCAACAGATGCGAAACCCGTGACTCCACCTTTTACATCGCTGACTGCAACGATCTTGAGTCCCATGTTTTCGAGTGCAATCGCTGTCCAATAGCCCACTTTTCCAAATCCTTGAATGGCGACAGTTGCGCCTTCTGGATTGATTCCGCGAACGCGCAAACCTTCGATGGTTGAAATAGCAACGCCATCACCTGTTGCAGTGGTGCGACCAAGTGAGCCGCCTAGAACAATTGGCTTTCCAGTAACGACTCCGGGGACCGAAAATCCCGCGTTAACAGAATAGGTATCCATCATCCATGCCATGTTGCGTTCATCTGTTCCCACATCAGGCGCCGGAATATCGCGCTCTGGTCCGATAATGGGCAAGATTTCTGAGGTGTAGCGCCGAGTTAGGCGTTCGTTTTCTGCCAGCGAAAGAGTTTGCGCATCAACTGCTACTCCGCCTTTTGCTCCGCCGTAAGGCAAGTTTGTCAGTGCACATTTCCATGTCATCAACATTGCGAGCGCGACTGTTTCATCGAGGTCGATATCTTGATGGAAGCGAACTCCGCCTTTTGATGGGCCGCGCGTAGTTGAGTATTGGACGCGATAGCCCTTATACATTTCGACTCTGCCGTCATCGCGGCGCAGTGGAACAGCTACTTCAAGAACTCTGCGAGGAGTTGAGAGGGTGTTCCAGTCATTTTCAGAGAGATTAAGTTGATCTACCGCTCGCCGTAATTGGGCAAGGGCTGTTGCCATTGGTGACTCCGTTGTCATGCTTTTACAGTAGTCCTGTCTTAAAAGGAAAGGAAGTTTTGCTCAGTGATTATCGCCACTGAAAATAGGCGCGATGCTAAAGTTCACTTTGTTGCCTGCAGGCAAATGCGGATGCACGCGCTATAAAGAAGATAAGGAAGCCCCCATGCTGGAACAGTTGCGGCTTCTGAAAAGTCATAAAGGTTTTTCTCCTTTGATTCTCTCTAGGTTCATATCGAATTTAGGTAATGGACTCTCGCCGGTTGCTTTGGCATATGGCGTTTTGGCTCTCCCCCATTCGACCGGAAAAGATCTAAGTTTGGTTATGACTGCCCGAATTACACCAATGATTGTGTTTATGTTGATTGGGGGTGTCGTCGGAGACAGGTTTAAGCGCAATCGCATCGTTGGCGGTACTGACATTATCGGCAGTGTCATAGCGGGATTAATCGCGCTCTCATTTATCAAAGGTTTTGCAACAATCCCTCTTCTGTGTGTATTGGGAGGGATTTTTGGAGTTCTCAACGCGCTCTGGTGGCCGGCGATGTCAGGAGTGCTACCCGAAATATTGCCTAAAGAATTACTGCAGAAAGGCAACGCCGTTGTTGGCCTTGTCAGCAATATCGGATTCACAGCAGGCGCTCTCCTTGGCGGCACAATCGTGACTTTATTCGGCTCAGGTTGGGCGCTACTTGTTGATGCGCTCTCCTTTACTGTTGCTGGTTTTCTTGTCTGGAATATCACTTTGCCTCCAATGCCCGACCGCGAAAAGAATTCTGTGCTCCACGATCTAAAGAGTGGCTGGGTTGAATTCATTTCCCGCTCATGGGTTGTCGCCGTAGTAATCGGTTTCACATTTATCAACCTCTGCTTTGAAGCGACGATGACTGTGTTGGGCCCCCTGGCATATAACAAGGATTCATTTGGGCCAAGGAATTGGTCCTTTAACTTGGCTGCACTAACAATTGGAATGATTGTCGGCGGGATTATTTCCCTGCGTATTCATTTTGGACGTCCGTTAGTTCTTGGCATGATTGCAATTGCTTTTGCCTCTTCATGGGAGTTCGCGTTGGGTATTGGAATCACGCTGCCAATCACCTTGCTCTTAGCAATTGTTGCTGGGGTTGCGATAGAGATTTTCGGTGTCGTCTGGCAAAGTTCGATGCAGAGCAACATTCCTGAAGAGTCTTACTCGAGAGTTGTTGCATATGACGCTTTGGGTTCGTATGCACTTGCTCCCATTGGCATCGCAGTAGCTGGTCCTATCGCTATTGCTATCGGAACATCCACCACACTTATTGTGGCAGCGACCATCACCCTGGCAGGAGCCTTGATCCCTTTGAGCCTGTCATCTGTCAGAAATCTCAGGAGCCACGCCAATAGAGCGCCAGACGCGTAGAGTCAGAACATGAAGAGCAAAGCAAAAGAGGTGGAAGTAGTGGCGCCGATTGCGCCTCCTAAGTTGCGGGGATGGTTTCACCTAGGAGCAGCGCCTGTAGTTTTTATAGCCTCTCTTGTTCTTTTTATTCTTAGCAAAGATTCACTGAAATTTGCCGTCGCCCTTTATTCGCTCACTGCAATCCTGCTCTTTAGCGTCTCTGCTATCTATCATCGCGTTCCTTGGTCGCCATCTAAGAAAAAGATTTGGCGCAGATGGGATCATGCAAATATCAATCTATTAATTGCAGGTTCCTACACTCCATTTGCGGTAACACTTCTTGAAGGACGCGACAGAACAATTCTCTTGTCGGTTATCTGGACTGGCGCACTTATCGGAGTTGCAGTCCGCGTCTTCTGGGTCGGCGCACCACGTTGGTTATATGTCGCCAACTACCTGCTCTTAGGTTGGGTTGCAGTTATTTACACCCCGCAGATGTATCGATCTGGCGGACTTTGGATTCTTCTGCCCATCTTGATCGGTGGCCTCTTCTATTCAGTCGGTGCAATCTTTTATGCACTCAAATTGCCCGGTAGAAATGCCCGTTATTTCGGATTCCATGAGCTTTTTCATATTTTTGTAATCGCGGCTTGGATTTCGCAGTACGTTGCAGTATCAGTGGCCATTTACCGCCAATAACCCGCATCTACGCCTGCGCGCTTACCCTCGTGGGCTTTTCGCGCAAGGCCCTTTTGCTCTAACCTGTGCTCCTAACGATAGTGAGGAATCTGGCGATGGCCGAAAAGGGATCTTTTCTCAACTGGGTGGGATTTAAAGGCGAAGAAAGTAACGCTCCAGGTTCAGTTGACCGTATTCGCGAACTAGAAGCGCAGTTGGCCGATCTTCGTTCTCGTCGAGATGTCACAACGCTCTCCAAGGAAGAGTTTGAAATTCTCGCAACTGAAACTGCGATGACAATGATCAAGTCCGCGCAATTGCGCGAATCGAAAGCTCAAGCTACTTCTGACCGAGTGATAAATGAAACTGCTCGCCAAGCGAAAGATGCCCTTGACTCTGCAGATCAGAAAGCCAAAGCTCTCCTTTCCAGCGCCGAGAGTCGTGGACGTAAATACATCGAAGCGGCAGAAAGCGATGCGCAAGAGCTCCGTGAGACTGCCGAAATTGAAGCTGAGACGCTCATCGAAACCAAGAAGCGCGAAGCATCACACTTAACATCTGCAGCACGTCGTGAAGGCGAGCGGATGATTTCTGAAGCCGCTAAAGATGTAGTTGATTATCGCCAGTGGCTGTCCGGTGTTATTTCAGAAGCTGAACGTCTATACAAAATTCAAACTCAATCACTTGATTCTGCAGAGAGCGCGATTCACCAATCACGTACCCGCCTCGAAGTGGCATTTAATCGTTTGGCAGAGTTGCAAAAAAGCGTCATAGAAAACTTGCGCGCCGATGGAACGTTAATTAAGCCGGACCCAATCAAAGTGACAAGCGAGCGCACTAAGCCAGCACTTGATGCTCCAAAGCGCACCGCAGCAAAGAAACCTGTGAAGAAAGTTGCTAAGAAGACCGCGCCTAAACGCAAGTAACTTTTATGGACGCTAATCGCGGTATCCGACATATTCCTGCCATCGATGGCCTTCGCGCCATCGCGGTTATTGCCGTCATGCTCTACCACTTGGGTTTCAATTGGATACCGGGTGGTTTTCTTGGAGTCGATCTCTTCTTTGTCATCTCTGGCTATGTAATTACCCGTTTGCTCTTAGATTCGATACAGCGAAGCGGCGGATTAGATTTACGAGGCTTCTACTTTGCTCGAGCTAGGCGATTGTTACCGGCTTTAATATTTATGGTCATCACCACCGCACTTTTTGTTGGGGTATGGGCACCAGAGGCGATCAAACGATTCGTAAGTGACCTGCCTTATGCGCTTACGGGAACAATCAACTGGGCACTTGTTGCTCGCCATACCGATTATTTTGAATCAATCGGGCGACCACCACTGCTTCAACATACGTGGTCGCTAGCGGTTGAAACACAGTTCTACTTAGTATGGCCCTTGATTCTCTTATTGGTATTGAAAAGATTTGGAAAGAAAAGTATCCCCCGGGCCGCATTAGCAATTGCAATGTTCTCCGGAGCTGCGCTCTTTATTCTTTCAATGCGATTAGATGTATCAAATGTACAAAGCGTGAGCCACGTCTACTTTGGTACAGATACCCACAGTATCGGTCTCTTCTTAGGGGCGGCCCTTGCCGTGAGTTGGATCCCCCAAAACCTCACCACAAATATTGCTCAACGTGCGCAGGATTTCATTGATGGAATCGGTGTATTCGGACTTTTAGGCCTACTCGCCTGCTTCCTCTTTATTAACGAAACAAATGCAAGTCTGTATCGTCTGGCTTTTCCGCTCGCTGGCATTTTCGGCTGTGCAATTATCATCTCGTTGGTTCACCCTGCATCACGCTTTGCACCCCTGCTAAGTACCCCAGCTATCTTGTGGATTGGTCAACGCTCGTACGCAATTTATCTATGGCATTGGATTATTTTTCAAGTGACGCGTCCAAGTGTCGATCTCGCTGGATCGCCTTGGGCTCTTTATACCTTACGAATTCTCATCGTCTTTGCTCTTGCAGATATCTCCTTGCGTTGGGTTGAGTTACCAATAAGAGGCGATGTAGTAGGTGCTTGGTTTAGGGGAATGAAATATCGGACCAAAAAAGTACGAGTCCGCCAACAAGGTTTGGTTCTTGTAGGTGCTCTGTCGCTCTTAACTGCAACGGGCATTGTTAGCCTTAATGCCATTAATAGCAGTGCCCGCGTACAGGCAGCACTTGAGGAAAGTTTGCTTAATCCCGTTCCGGCATCATCTCCCTCACCGACGCCTTCGGCTTCAGTCACTCCGGTAATTTCTAACGTTTCAGGTTTGTGGGTTGTCGGAGACTCAGTGATTCTTGGAATTCGTTATGAACTCGACCAGAAAGAGCGAGTGGAATTGATTAATGCACGTGTAGGTCGCCAAGCGGCAGAGGTGATTACAGTTCTTAAACACGATCAAGCTGCAATGGCAAATTCGCCAGTCATATTAGATTTAGGAAATAACGGATTAGTCTCCGAGAAAGAGATTCAAGCAATCTTCGATATCATCAAAGATCAACCCCAAATAATCATTGTAAATACTGCTGTTCCGCGTGGGTGGCGCGATGCAAATGATGCGCTAATCAATCGTTTCGCAGAGAAATATGCACAAGCTTCAGTTGTAGATTGGAACGCAATATCTAAGGGTCATCCTGAATATTTCGCGCCAGACGGAGTACACCTTGAGCCCAACGGCGTGCGAGTGTATGTAGATGCAATTCTCTCTAAGCTTTACGCGCCAGAAATAAAATAACCCCCGCACATTTACTGTGCGAGGGCTATTTCTTAATAAGTATTAGGAGAAGAGACCTGGCAGACCGAAATCTTTTCCAGGTGTGATGATTGCATCCGAGTAAACAGTGGAGATTCGGAATGAAGTCCATGTGTTCTTTGATGGCGATTCACCCTTTGTTACATCATAGGTGAACTGATCGGCGCCCACAGTTGCGAGTTCAGTCCAAGGACCATCGCTAATTGAAGTTTCGATCTTGTAGCCAGTGACGCCTTCGACTGCTGTTGGTGCATTCCAGTAAATAGTCGCGCCAGTTGCGGTGTAGTGAGCAACAATTCCCACTGGAGCTTCGTGGGCAGTAACTGTTGGAAGAGTTTCGGTAGGTGGAGTTGCAACCGTTGTTGGCATGTCAGTTGCTGTCTCTGTTGGAGTTGTATCAGCAGATGCAATCGCTGTTGGTGTTGGCATTGGAGGCAGAGCGCCTTCGTCGTCGCCACCCTTTGATTTACTCCAAACAATGAGCACCAATAGAATAACGCCAAGTGCTACCGCGTAAACAACGCGACGTGAAGGCGCTTCTTTCTTGGCAGGTGCAGCAGGTGCTGCTACTCGTGGAGCAGCTGGAAGAGTAGAAACAGAAACTGCAGGTGTGCGAGTTGTTCCACCTAGTGGAACTGGTGGAATGACAGGAGCAGATACTGCACGAGTTGAGCGCTTAGCCACTTTTTTCTTCGCGCTCTTTTTGACTGCGGATTTCTTAACGACAGCTTTCTTGACTGCTGACTTCTTTACCGCTGACTTCTTTACTGCTCTCTTGGCAGTCTTCTTAGCGACAGCTTTCTTAACAACTTTTTTCTTCGCCACAGTTTTCTTGGCGGGAGATTTCTTAGTGACAGCTTTCTTCGCGGGCTTTTTTGCCGCGGACTTTTTGGCAGTTGCCTTCTTTACAGCCACAGTAACTCCTTGTGTTTTTAGTACTTGCTTTGCGCAAGATCACCTTGATGGGGAGAACTTTACCCCAGTGCGCCAAGCTTGGCTGCAACTAAAGGCGCTATTGCGCGGAGAGATTGGCCCCTATGGCTAATTGCATCCTTAGCCTGCGCCTCCAACTGCGCCATAGATAGCGTGGTGCCGGTCGGAGTGAAGATTGGATCGTATCCAAATCCATGCTCGCCAATGGGGGCTTTCGAAATGTAACCCTGCAATATCCCTTCGCGAGTTACCCAATATCCATCGGGTGTAACAAAAGAGGCAACGCAAGTGAAATGGGCTCCGCGTTTTTCAGCGGGGGTTTCTTTGAGTTGAAGAAGAACTTTCTCTAAATTTGCTCTGTCGTCACCGTGTACTCCAGACCAACGTGCAGAGAAAATCCCAGGATCACCGCCAAGTGCATCGACGCACAGGCCACTGTCATCAGCAATGGCCGGCAGATTTGTTGCCGCACAAATTGCTCGCGCTTTGAGAAGTGAGTTCTCCTCAAATGTAGAACCCGTCTCTTCAACATCTTCCAAATCGGGAAAGTTCTCAAGCCCTAACAATTCAATGGAATCTGGTGCAATTTCATCAAGAATTCGACGAAACTCTGCAATCTTGCCGCTATTGCGAGTCGCCAGGACTATTTTGTGACGGCTCACTACTTAGCTAAAACCGCTCGTTGAAGTTCGGTCAATTCTTTACATCCACCAACAGCTAAGTCTAGTAGTGAATCAAGAAGCGCACGATCAAATGGAACGCCTTCGGCAGTGCCTTGAACCTCGATGAACTTTCCATTACCGCTACAAACAACATTCATATCTGTGTCAGCGCGAACATCTTCTTCGTAACATAGATCGAGCATCGGAACGCCACCAATAATTCCGACGCTGACTGCCGCGACTGAATCCGAAAGTGGTTCTGCCTTTGCTGCAATGTGACCCTTCTCTTTTGCCCAAGCGATTGCATCTGCGAGAGCAACATATGCCCCGGTGATTGCTGCAGTACGTGTGCCACCATCTGCCTGCAAGACATCGCAATCGATAACAATTGTGTTTTCGCCAAGTTCGGCTGTATTTACAATCGCACGTAGCGAACGTCCTACGAGGCGCGAAATCTCTTGAGTGCGTCCACCTAGTTTCCCTTTTACGCTTTCACGATCAGAGCGAGTATGGGTCGCACGTGGCAACATCGCATATTCAGAAGTAACCCAACCTTTTCCAGAATCCTTTAGCCAACGTGGAACACCGGGTGTAAATGATGCAACACATAGAACTCTCGTTGCACCAAATTCAACAAGTACTGAGCCTTCGGCATTATCTAACCAATTGCGGGTGAATTTGATTTCTCGCAATGAAGCATTTTCTCTTCCATCGATTCGGGACATTATTTCCTCTCCTAGGGACAAACTTTAGATATCTGCGTGTTCAACTCGACCCACTTCAGGACCAAGAAATCTACGTGCCAATGTTTCAAATGATTGCGCATCCCCTGTTGCTAAAAACCTATGCGTGGCAGGTGTTGCTTGCGGAGCGCGCAGTAGGTTATTTTCAACGAGTACGCGGTATAAGTCTTTTGCCGTTTCTTCGGCGCTAGAAACTAATGAAACGTTATCCCCCGCTATATAAGAAATTACACCTGTGAGCAGCGGATAGTGAGTGCACCCTAAAACCAAAGTATCAACGCCTGCCTCCAAAACTTTGGAGAGATATTCGCGAGCAACAGCGGTTATTTCGGCTCCGGATGTTTCGCCGCGCTCCACGTATTCAACAAATAATGGGCAAGCAACAGAGGTAATGTGAAGTTGGGGAGCGGCAGCAAATGCATCGAGATATGCTCTCGAATCTATAGTCGCTTGCGTTCCGATAACCCCAATTCGACCACTTCGCGTAGCGGCCACAGCTCGCCGCACCGCTGGTTGAATAACTTCAATGACAGGTACCGAATAACGTTCACGTGCATCGCGCAACATTGCAGCACTCGCTGTATTGCAGGCAATAACAATTGCTTTACATCCTTGAGCGACGAGAAAATCTAAAGTTTCGAGTGCATATTCACGAACTTCTGCAAGTGGTCGAGGGCCATATGGTCCACGCGCAGTATCGCCGATATATAGAGTGGATTCGTTTGGCAATTGATCAAGTATTGCTCGAGCAACGGTGAGACCGCCTACCCCAGAATCAAATATCCCAATCGGTGCATCGCTCACGCGCTAAGCCTACCCTTGCGAGTATTAATCCTCGACATCATCCATGAGCGCTAATAGCAAGCTTTCTTGCAGCCAACCGAGCCAATTGAAGACTGCATACACGCCACGCATTGGATCATCGGGTGCTAGTAATTCCAACTGGTCGCGCGAATTTTCTTCTACATTTAACCTAACTCCCAGAGCCAACCTGATGTCATTGAGCCCACCTAGCCAGGCTTGCGCGCTCTCGTGATTGATTACAACTTTAGATTCTTCGCCACTTGGGCTATTGAGTAGATGCGATCGAATCGCTAGAGCACTTATTCGTTTCTTCTCGCGCAATCCAGATTCGGTATAGCGACGAAATTCCGCCGAATCTACTTGATCTGCATACGCGTTAGGCAGAAGTCGTAAAAGCACATCGTCATCAGGCGGGGTGTTATATCCGGTAATCCCAACCATCGCAGCAAGAGGATCGGTATACAAGTCATCAACTCGCTCACCTAGAATTTCCAGAAGTTGCTCTGAAAGATTTACAAGAACTTCTCGTTCACTCGCGGAAAATGTGGCCTCAAATGAATCGTGCCCATGTCGCAGGAATCCTGACGGGTCAGTCATTATTGATCATCTCGTTGCAATGTTGCCCAGAGTCCAAATTCATGCAAGCGCTGAACGTCACGTTCCATTTCTTCACGTCGCCCACTTGAGACAACTGCTTTCCCTTCGTTATGCACTTGCAACATCAATTCGTGCGCTCTCTCTTTTGAATAGCCGAAGAGAGTGATAAAAACGTAAGTCACGTAAGTCATAAGGTTTACGGGGTCATCCCACACGATAGTGACCCAAGGGCGATCATGAAATAGAAGTGGATCGATCAACTCCTCAACTTTTTCAGATGTTTTTACCATTGCGCTCCTAAGAAATTACTATATTAAATATAGGGCTAATAACTTCATCGAATTTCGCATCTGGGCTTACTCGGATTCGAAAGGTGACAATGCTCCGACTCTTGCCTAGATAAGAAAGAACAAAGTGGCCAGTTGGATCGCTTATCTCGGCTGCCCCTTCGGACTTCCACACTCCCTTAACAAGTCTTTCCAGTTGAACGTTTGCGCCGGCTTCGTGAGGTTGAATTACTCCACTGATTGTGGCCCCATTGCCAATGCTTGCAGTTGCTGGTGCAGTAATAGCCAGGCGACGCTTAACGTTTACAGGCAATTCGCTACTGGTCGAGGCAAGACGTTCCCACGAGCCCTCAGAAGTTAATCGAATTTGCGTGCTGCGCCCCAATATAAGTGGGAGAGATATTGTCCCGTCGCTTCCAGTGACAGGGTCGATTTCTAGCTTCTTCCAGGCATCTTCTCCGACAGGTTTCACTTCTATTTTAATACCCAATCCAACAACCGGCTGTTTATCTGTTAATTGGAATAACCCAGTGAGATTAAGGGATTCACCATAGAACATCTCGCTCTTATCGAGGGTGAGCGAATTCAAAATTGGCGCAGGTGCGATGCCGGTAGCCACGGTACGAACGGCTTGTATTGCATCAGTATCTTGCATTCCTAAAGTCCATAAAGTAATTCCACCAAGGCGATATTTTGCAACAAGGTTAGCGCGATCGGTATAGCTTTGAGCATTCTGGTACCACGCACGTCTAGTTGCAGTGCACTTAGTCGCTAACCCTGCCGCAGAAACTCCTTCGTAAACTTTTTTATAGCTAAATGTGGCTTCACTGTATGTCGCGTTAAAAGTTGGGACAGTGCGGTAATTTGCCGCCAAAGTAATGGCATCCCTCTGAACAAAGACTGCGGGTTTAGCACCTACTGCAATGGCTTTGCTGTATTGAGAAGGGCAAACACCCTCTACTTTTGTTACCCAGTCGCGGCCATAACCTGGAACTCCAATATATATTTTGGAGGCAGCGATAACTGAGACCGCATATTTCACGCTTTCATCCACCCATGCAATTGGCCCGATAGGCCCTTGAGATCCTGTGGAATAGTCGTAAGTCATAATTCTTAATCGATCAATCATCGGTGAGATAGCTGCCCAATCGAATAAGTAATAACCCTTCTTTCCCGTTGTTGGGTCGAATAAAACGGGAGTGGTAATCGAAAGCAATTTATTTTGTGCATGGAGTGATGCGCTTAGCTCCTGAACGAAAAGGACCCAATTGGGACGAGTTGCGCTCCATGTGGAAATTCCATCCACGAATGCGAAACCTTCAAAATCTAAATCGATTCCATCGAAATTGTTATCCATCACGAGTTTGGTGATAGTCGCAACGACCTGAGTCCTGGTCTTAGCTTTAGCGATTAACCCCGAAAGAACCAATTTTGCAGTTCCATCGGTAATTGTGGGGATGATTGTGAAACCAGAATCACGCATTGTTGTAAGAGGAATACTGATTGGCACGCTCGGATTAGCGGGTTTATAAAGGTCAGCAATGGACGTTGCACTTTTGAGGCTATACCAAAATGGCATCACTTCTTGAATGAGATCCCCATTTGTAACAGCAGCCGGAAGTGCACTCTTCATTCCGTAGTAAGGAATCCACCCAGTCAGAATTTTGCGAGGTTGAGCATCCGCACGTGCTGAGGGTTCAGAAGTGAGAGAAAATGTAAGCAGCACAATGCTGGCCATAGCAAAAGCTAGGGCGCGCCTTGAACCGGTTCTAAACATAGGATTTTTAGGGTATCGGGTAGGCTCGCCAAATCCGCGCGACCACGCGTGAGATCGGCTCACAAGATTCAACACCTACGGGGAGAATGAAAAAATGCAACATTCACTGCTGAAGAAATCAATAGTTGAAGCTCTCGGCACCTTCGCACTGCTATTTGCGGCCACAGGTGTCATCATTAATAAGTCCTTCGATCTTCTTGGAATTGCTTTAGCCCCCGGAATCGTTGTTGCAATCCTGATCGTCACCTCAGGACATATCTCAGGGATTCATCTCAACCCGGCAGTTTCATTTGCATTCTTACTTGCAAAGAAGATGACACCCAACGAATTCTTCGCTTACCTTGTTGCACAGTTTATTGGCGCGGCTGCTGCTTCATTTGCGTTGCGATCTATTTATACGGAAAGTGTCGCCTCTGTTGTACGTAATGGAGTAAATACTCTGGCTCCTGGAACTTCATATGTCACGGGATTTGCAATCGAACTCGTCCTAACATTTATTCTTGTCATGGTTATTTTTGCAATCGCAATCGATAAAGATAACCCGCGTGCTTCATGGGCGCCTGTAGCTGTCGGATTAACTATCGCGGTAAATATCATGGCAATGGGCCCAATCACTGGCGCATGCTTTAATCCAGTACGTTGGTTTGGTCCTGCTCTTGCTGGCGGATATTGGGAGAACTCATCGCTCTATTTAGTTGCACCAATGATTGGCGCAGCGATCGCTGTACCTTTCTTTACCTACTTATCTTCAGGTCCAGGACGTAAGCCAGAGTAAATCTCTTTACAGACGGGGCAGATAGGAAATCTTTCGGGGTCCCTATTAGGAATCCATTTCTTGCCACATAAGGCTCGCACTGCTTTACCGCTTACCGCCGATTGAAGGATTTTCTCCTTCTTTACATAGTGCGAGAAGCGATCATGATCGCCTTCATCTTCTTGAAGTTCAGGGCGCGTGAGCAGGTCTGAATCAGTCTGCGTTTCAGGCGTACGTCGAAAAATTCCCATACCAAGAACAATACTTGGCTGAGTAGAATAAAGAGGTGAAGGACCTACTTCGTACCGCAGACTTGAGCCGTGATGATGTCGAGCTCTTGATTTCAACTGCAGCCGATTTCGCTGCCGATCCACTTCGCGCTTCATCCGCTCTAGCTAATCGCACAGTGGCTATTTATATGACCAAGCCTTCTACGCGCACTCGTCTGGCCTCTGAAACTGCAGTGGCTCACTTAGGGGGCGTTCCAATCTTTATTCGCGGTGATGAACTCCAACTAGGACGCGGTGAAACTATTGCCGATACTGCTCGCATCATCAGTGGTTATGCGAGTGCGCTCATCGTTCGCACCTTTGCGCAATCTGACGTGGATGAACTTGGCGCTTACTCCACGATTCCAGTAATTAATGCGTTGACCGATGATGATCATCCAACCCAATTGCTAGCCGATTGGATAACAATTCGCGAAACTTTCGGCAAGGATATTGCAGGAAGAAAGTTTGTTTACTTTGGCGACGGAAACAACATGTCACATGCATGGCTGACAATGGGCGCAATTATGGGTGCACATGTTGTCGCTGCTACACCAGAAGGTAAATGGGCTCCAGATGCTGATGTTGTTGCCCACGCACAGGAGATCGCAAAAGAAACTGGGGCAACTATTGAAATTTCACATGATGCACATAGCGCCGCTAAGAATGCGAGTGTTATTTACACAGATGTGTGGATGTCAATGGGCGATCCCGAAAATGATCGCGCAGAAAAGATGAAAGTTCTTGCACCCTTTGCAGTCAATTCAGATCTTATGAAGTTGGCAGTTGATGATGCAGTGTTCATGCATTGTTTACCTGCACATCGCGGTGAAGAAGTATCTGCCGACGTCATCGATGGACCACGATCCATTGTGTGGCGTGAAGCACAACATAGACGCACGACTATTCAAGCTTTGCTCTACCACCTAGTACGCGGTGAGGTTAAAGGGCGCTAGCACTCGCATTTAACTCAAAAAACATGACAAGTAAGAAGTTGACCGACTACGGTTACTCCATGCGCGTAGTCGTACCAACCGAAACAAGAGTTGGCGAGAAACGTGTAGCTCTAGTCCCAGACATCATTAACAAACTAGTCCGCCTTGGGCTAGATGTAACGATTGAATCTGGCGCTGGACTTCACGCTCAAGCCTCCGATGCTGAATACACCACCGCAGGAGCAACAGTCTCCTCCGGCAATGTCCTCAAAGATGCCGACGTAGTTCTATCGGTACAGCCGCTTACTCCTGAGCAGATGTCCTCGCTGAAAAAAGGCGCCATCACAATATCCTTCCTTCCTATAACTACTGCACAAGATTCCATTGACGCAGCGTTGAAGGCAGGCGTAACCGCCTTTTCTCTTGAACTGGTTCCGCGAATTTCGCGAGCGCAGTCGATGGATGCACTCTCCTCACAAGCCTTGTGCGCCGGTTATCGCGCCGCACTTGTTGGCGCTGAACTTTCTCCACGGTTCTTCCCATTACTAATGACAGCCGCAGGAACAGTTACTCCTGCTCAAGTATTAGTTCTAGGTGCTGGTGTCGCAGGTTTGCAAGCAATTGCTACTGCTCGCCGACTCGGAGCTGTTGTATCTGCTTACGATGTACGTCCAGCTTCTGCAGATGAAGTCAGGTCGATGGGTGCAACATTTGTTCAGCTCGAACTCGAATCACTCGAGGGCACAGGCGGATATGCACGCGAGATGACAGAAGATCGCGCCGCTAAACAACGCGAACTCTTAACTCCTTACATCGCTAAATCACATGTCTTGATTACCACTGCAGCAGTGCCAGGTCGGGCTGCTCCACGATTGGTAACAAAAGAAATGGTTGATTCAATGTCCCCCGGAACAGTAATTATCGACTTAGCTGCTGAAACTGGCGGAAACGTTGAAGGTTCAAAACCTGGCGAGATTGTTACTACCGCAAATGGTGTCCGCATCTGGGGCGGCAAGGATGTTCCAAGCCAACTTCCATTCCACGCATCAATGCTTTACTCGCGTAACGTCGTCAATATCTTGACGCTTATGACGAAGGATGGCGTGATTGCTCCAGATTTCGAGGATGAAATCATCGCAGGCTCTGTTGTTGTTCATAACGGCGAACTGAAGAAAGAGGTGGTCAAAAAATGATGAGTAATGGCATGGCGCTACTGGCCATCTTCACTCTTTCAGTATTTGTTGGCTTTGAAGTTGTTTCTAAAGTCAGCTCAACTCTGCATACGCCACTTATGAGTGGCGCGAACGCAATTCACGGCGTGATCTTGGTCGGTGCAATCGTTGTTGCCGACCATTCATCAAATAACGTCGAACTTTGGTTAGCCCTTACCGCAATCGTTCTGGCCACCATCAACATGGTCGGTGGATTTGTTGTTACAGATCGAATGCTCGAGATGTTTAAGGCGAAGAAGAAATGAACCGTAACCTGTATGACCTCATCGGCCTCGCCGCATCAGTCTGCTTCATCCTTGCCCTCAAGGGTTTATCGCATCCAAAGACAGCTCGCCGAGGTAACCTCATCGGTGCCTTCGGTGCAACCGTCGCAACTCTTTTAGTCTTCTTCTTCACTGGTAATAAAGAGGATAAGAACTATCACGCATTGCCTCTACACCACCTTCCGCTAATCCTTGGCGCAGTGGCAATTGGTTTGCTCGTTGGAGTTCCTGCTGCACGTAAAGTGCAGATGACCGCGATGCCTCAATTGGTAGCGCTCTTCAACGGTGTTGGTGGCGGAGCTGCTGCACTCGTTGCCATCGTCGAATATTTGAAGCTAGGAACCGAAGCAACTTCTGCTGAAGTTATCGCAACGGTATTCACCGTTATCGTCGGTAGCGTTTCCTTCTCTGGCTCATGCATCACCTTCGCCAAACTCCAAGAGTTAATGACAACACGTCCCGTCGTATTTCCTGGCGGACGCTTTGTTATCGCGCTCAACGTGGGTGGCGTATTTGCTGCAGCAGGATGGGTTATTAACTCCGGCGGAAATACATCTCTAGCAGTCCTTGGTGGACTTTCACTTCTCTTTGGTGTTCTCTTCGTACTTCCAGTGGGTGGAGCTGACGTTCCTATCGTTATCTCGCTCCTGAATGCATTTACTGGTTTGACAGTGGCTGCAAGCGGATATGTACTGCAAGCAACTCTCCTTATTGTTGCTGGAACACTCGTCGGAGCATCTGGAACGATCTTGACTCGCTTGATGGCAGATGCCATGGGTCGCTCGCTCTTTAAGACTCTCTTTGGCGCGTTCACCGCTAAGCCACAAGCTGCAACTGATGCAGCAGAAGCTCGTCCTGTGAAATCTGGTTCACCTGAAGATGTTGCGATCTTGCTTAACTATGCTCGCCGCGTCGTGATCGTTCCTGGTTTCGGACTCGCAGTTGCACAAGCACAGCACACAGTTCGCGAAATGGCAGATGTACTTGCAGCTAAGGGAATTGAAGTCGCTTACGGAATTCACCCTGTTGCGGGCCGTATGCCTGGTCACATGAACGTGCTACTTGCTGAAGCAAATGTTCCTTACGAACAATTAGCTGAAATGGAAGAAGTGAACCCAACGTTTTCACAGACCGATGTTGCGCTAGTTATCGGTGCAAACGACGTCGTCAACCCTGCCGCAAAGAACACGCCTGGCTGCCCAATCTATGGAATGCCAATTCTTGAAGTTGCTGACGCTGCAAACGTCATCTTCTTGAAGCGTTCGATGCGCCCAGGATTTGCCGGAATCGAGAATGAACTTCTCTATGATCCTAAAACAACGCTCCTCTTTGGCGATGCCAAGGAGACGCTGACCAAGGTAGTGAGCGCGCTTAAGAGTTTGTAGTAGCGCGCTCCTTGACTTGCTAGTAGTTGAAAGTTCAATTACCCTTGGATATCTAGACCCAAGGAGCACGTGATGCCAGCTGTAACCGTTAAGGATATTTCAGTACTTCCCCGCGTGAGCGCTGCGCACAATCTGCGCGCGCGAGGAGTCCTGTCTGTGACTACTGCTCCCCAAGGTTTCGAAGGTGAAGGCTTCCCCGTTCGTCGTGCATTTGCCGGCGTCGATATCGCAGCGCTCGATCCATTTATTCACTTAGATCAAATGGGTGAAGTGGAGTACGCACCGGGTGAGCCAAAAGGAACTCCGTGGCATCCGCACCGTGGATTCGAAACTGTTACTTACATTATCGATGGGATTTTCGATCATCGCGATAACAATGGCGGCGGCGGAACAATTACCAATGGTGATACGCAATGGATGACAGCGGGCGCTGGAATTTTGCATATAGAAACTCCCCCGGAACATTTGGTGATGAGTGGCGGGCTATTCCATGGTTTTCAGCTCTGGGTTAATCTTCCGGCTGCAAAGAAATGGTCACCACCTGCATATCAAGATGTCCGTGCAGCTGATGTCGCGCTCCTGTCTTCATCCGATGGTGGCGCACTGATTCGAGTTATCGCAGGAGAAATTGATGGATATAAAGGCCCGGGCACCACACAAACCCCAATTACTTTAATTCATGCCACTGTTGCAGCAGGTGCTGAGCTACGTCTTCCTTGGCGCAAGGATTACAACGCTCTGGTTTACACCTTGGCTGGTCGCGGTTTGGTTGGCGAGGAACGTCGCCCTGTTGAAATGGGAGAGTTAACTGTTTTTGGTGAAGGCGATCTCATTGTTGTACGCGCATCTGATAACCAAGAGAGTCGCTCTCCCGAAATGGAGCTCTTTATTCTTGGCGGCCAGCCAATTAAGGAACCTGTTGCGTGGATGGGGCCATTTGTTATGAATACTAAGCGTGAGGTTTTACAAGCTTTCGAAGATTTTCAGAACGGAGTTCTCGGAAGTATTCCCGCAGTGCACAATGCCCCGACGACATTGATTGAGGGTTAGTTAAGGTCTTTCCATTCAGAGCTTTTGCGTTGAGAGCCTTTCCATTCAAACCTTGGGATAACTTTTCTCTTTTGTCAGGGGCGGTTGCCACCCTTGCTTTATGTTCAAGAATGCAAGCAAAAGAGAGGGTTCACCTCTTACTATCTCGCGGGTGGGTCAGCTCCTGGGCGAGAGCGCGGGCATAGCGATTCTGAGCGAGCTGCTCGAGATCGATCCATTCACTCTCAGTCGCGTTGATCGCGTTGATTATTTATCGGCGCTCGAAAAACAGAGCGGTTGGTTGCAAGCTGCGCTGCAGAGAGCGATTGTTGCTGTTGCTGGGGATCAACCAAGTCAGAGTGAAGGCATATGGACAGGGGTAGATGATTGCGAACGCGAAGAAATCGCATCGGCTCTTCGTCTCTCTGGCTCCACGGCGCAGCATCGCATCGATGTAGCTCGCACCCTCGTTAACCACTTACCCGAAGTCTGCTCTGCGCTCTCTACCGGCGAGATTTCTCCGGCACATGCAACTGTGATTGCTCGCGAAACATCAGCGGCGATTCGCGATGGGCTTTCGGAGTTTGCACTCTACACAATCCAAGAGCGCGCTCTTGCGTATGCAGAGTTTCATACCCCTGCTCAAGTTGCTAACAAAGTCCGCACCACGCTTGCCCAATTTGCACCCGAAGAATTTGCGACGGCTGTTGCTAAGGCACGTGATACGCGTCGAGTCTCCTGCTATCGCGAGAGCGATGGGATCTCAACGATCGTGGCGATTTTGCCAGCCGAAGATGCTCAGATTGTTATGTCAGCAATCGAAAGTTTTGTTCTTAAAGGTTCGCCCAAGCGCTCGAATAAGGATTCAGGTAGCGGCTCCGATAACGATCCCAATGCCGGAACAATCTCTGACGAGGAAATTGGCAGTGATGGCAGAAGTATGGATATGAAACGTGCAGATGCTCTCACCGAGATTGCCGCTTGGGTACTTTCGCAATCCAGTGATGCAGTGCGTCCGCATCGGCGACCCATCACCGTAAACGTCACCATTGATTTGCCAACGCTGATGGGCTTAGCTCAAAACCCTGGACAACTCTCTGGGTATGGAGCAATTCCGGCATCAGTTGCGCGTTCATTGGCTGCCGACGGTAAATGGCGAAGATTTATCACCGACCCAACTTCGGGTGCACTTTTAGATTATGGGCGAGAAAATTATGAACCGCCTCAAGCGCTCGTAGATTTTCTCATCGCGCGAGATCGAACCTGTCGATTCCCCGGATGTCGAGCGCCGGCGCGATTATCCGATCTCGATCATGCGCAAAGTTGGGAGGGCGGGGGTTCAACGTCTCCGCAGAATCTTGGAGCACTCTGCCGACGCCATCATCAACTTAAAACTCATGGCGGATGGCAACTAGAAAGTTTCTCCGATGGTTCATGCCAATGGATTTCGCCCCTAGGAAAAAAGTATTTCGTCCCTGCGCGCGACGCACTCGAAGCTCTTTAGGTAATACTTAGCCCATGATTTGGTGGCCAAGCGAGATCCCCACATTGCAAGATGGGCTAATTACCTTGCGCCCTGCAGAAGAATCTGATGCACTCGATGTTTATGAGGCATGTCAAGATCCATTGATTGCGCTCTTCACAACCCTTCCAACAAATTACACTCGCGAGCATGCTGCCTCTTTCTACACGGGGGGCCTCGCCGGCTTTGATAGTAGACGCGAAATTCGATTTGTTATTACCCATGGATACCCTGGTGAAGAAGTGTTCTGTGGAGTCATCTCATTTCACTCAGTAGATCTCAACGACCACGGTGCAGAAATTGGTTACTGGATGGCTGGGCCCATGCGCGGCAAAGGAATTGGAACTCGCGCGGTTAAGGCGCTTACTCATTACGGTTTTACCGCGATGGGATTTCGAAGGATTGAAGGGCTCGTTGATGCCGAAAATAAAGCTTCGCAAGCGCTCCTATTGAGCGCCGGCTATCAATTCGAAGCCACCCTTCGCAAGAAGGTGACACGCGATGATGGTAGGCAAGTAGATATGGTCCTTTTCTCTGCAATTGATGACCAATGGACTAGCCTCTAACTATGTATTCTTTGGCTCTCTTGGCATTCATCTTGCTATCGACAGCACTTTTTAGCGGACCGATTTCACTCGCTCTTACCTATCTACACCTTAAGAACAATGTTGCTGACATGACACGGAAAGTATTTCTCACAATTCTTGCAGCAGTGGGAATTTTCATATCAATCGGGCTCTTTACTTCAAGCAGGGTAATCACTGCACAATTCATTGCGATCATGGGCTTGCTTACTTCAGTGAATGCAATAAAGCGTGAGCACTTTCCAAATTTTAGATTCCGTGGGCCAACGGGTACTTCTTCAGGCAATGATGGTTCGGGCCCAGCAGGGCAGAGCTAAGAAGTAAGTTAAGAACAGAATTACACAAGTGGAGGTGCCGGGAATCGAACCCGGGTCCTTCGGTACCAAAACAGGGCTTCTACGGGCGTAGTGCGTTTCTCGTTTTCTCAGTTCCGGATCTCTTACACACAAGTATCCGACGAACTCATTTGCAGAACTGTTCTCTGGCATTGTCCGCAAAACCAACACCATGAAAAGCCCTCTTACGGCGCTAGGTCCCGAATCGAAGGCTCACTCGGGCTAACGGACTAGGGAGCTCGCTTAGGCAGCGAGAGCAAAGTCAGCGGCAGTTGTACTGGCGCTTAGTTTTTTGCACAGGTTATTGGTTAACGAGATCATCCTGGCTTCCTCGGCCCGCTTCCCCTGCCCCAACATCCAAAGTCGAGACCGTTCACCCCCAAGATTATTGAGAATTGAAGCGTTACTGCATCGCTATGGAGTTGTGGTCGTGCGCAGGATTAACCCGCGTGGTAATTGTAGAAGATGGAGAAGACATTAGGTAATTGAGTGAGTTTCGAAGGCGAAATAAGCGCTATTGGGATCGCGTTTAGCGCTCTCCAGACTTTCCAGATTTACGACGCGAAAGTTCGCGCTCCACTTCGCGACCTGCTTGACGTTCCATCAGGGCAGCGCGCTTGTCGTGTGATTTCTTACCACGCGCTACGGCCAATTCAATCTTCGCTTTTCCATCTTTAAAGTAGAGCGAAAGCGGAACCAGAGTTAATCCACCCTCTTTAATTTTTCCGGCCAAACGATTGAGTTCATCTTTATGAACGAGTAGTTTGCGATCGCGACGGGGAACGTGGTTAGTCCACGTCCCTTCGGTGTATTCAGGAATATGTACTCCGCTAAGCCAGAGCTCACCGTTTTGCATCATGGCGAAACCATCGATAAGCGAGGCGCGACCTTGACGAAGTGATTTCACTTCAGTTCCGGTAAGAACTAACCCGCATTCGAATACATCTTCGATTGAGTAATCATGACGCGCTTTTTTATTTTGCGCGATGAGTTTGCGACCGACCTCTTTTACCATGACGCGCAACCCCACATAACGTGGAGTTTAGACCTTGAGGTAGCGGCGAAGTGTAAATACTGAGGCGAAAATAGAAACGACGAGCCCGACACCAAGCAGATATGCCGATGAGACCCAGACTTCGCCCCAACCAAAGAACTTGGTGAAGGAAAGTAGTGGAGCAACTTTAGAATCGATGACGCTCTTGAGCGCTGCCAAGAGGCCAGTGGCGATACCCCAACCTAATATTGCCGAGATCACGCCTTCAAGAAGGAATGGAAGTTGAATCGAAAACGAGGTTGCGCCAACTAGTCGCATAACGCCGGTCTCACGCCGTCTATTGAAGGCGGCGATGCGCAAAGTGTTACTAATTAAAAGGGCGGCAGTAAGGACAGATGCAAGTCCCACAAGAAGTGCGCCATTGCGAAGAACTCCAAGAAGTCGGAAGAACTTTTCTAGAATACTTCGTTGATCTTGTACAACATCAACTCCGGGGCGACCCGAAAATGCGCTGACAATTACTGGAAATTGGGTGGGATCTTTCAACTTCACTCGGAATGACTCAGGCAATTGATCTGACGTTACATTCTGGGCAATGGCTGAATCTTTAAATCGTTCCTGGAAACGCGTAAAGGCCTCAGCTTGAGATTCGTAATAAACGCTCTGCACCACAGGCAAAGCCTCTAAATCTTGCTGAATTTGAATGCGCTGGGCTGCTGTGACAATTCCGCCAGAGCACGAAGGTGATTCTGATAGAGATCCGCATAGGTAGACCGAGACTTCGATCTTGTCGTACCAATAATCTTTCATTGCATTCACTTGTGCATTCGAGAGCAAGCCGATGCCGAGCAATGACAGAGAAATTGCAACTGTAACTACGACAGCGAATGTCATGGTGAGGTTACGGCGAAGGCCAATACCAACTTCGCTAACTAGAAAACGAGCGCGCATCTGACTTCTCCCTTAACCCGTATACCCATAAACACCGCGAACCTGATCGCGAATGACAAAGCCACCATCTAATTCGATAACTCTCTTACGCATCTGATCCACGATTCCCGAATCGTGCGTGGCCATGACAACGGTCGTACCTTCGCGATTAATGCGATCAAGTAATTTCATAATTCCTACACTTGTTGCAGGATCCAAGTTTCCTGTGGGTTCGTCGGCAATCAAGATTGCGGGACGGCTCACATAGGCACGTGCGATGGCAACTCTTTGTTGTTCGCCACCAGAAATCTCATTAGGTCTGCGATCGCTCTTATCTTCAAGTCCCACAAGTTCTAGGACCTCAGGAACTTCGCGCTTAATCTCTTTCTGTGAATAGCCCAGAACGTGCAGAGCGAAAGCAACGTTCTCAAAAATTGTTTTGTTGGGCAGTAAGCGAAAATCCTGAAATACAGTGCCAACTTGGCGGCGTAGCTCTGGAATCTTGCGATTAGAAAGTGTGTTGAGATTCTTTCCCGCTACATGGATAGTCCCCGAGGTTGGATACTCCTCGCGCAGAACCAGGCGAAGGAATGTTGACTTGCCGGAACCTGAAAGCCCCACAAGAAAAACGAACTCCCCTTTGAGCACTTCGAGGTTGACGCCATCGAGGGCTGCCTTCTCTTGCCCAGGATAAATCTTGCTGACGTTCTCAAAGCGGATCACAAGCACTCCAAAAGATTCGATACGGACATCTACATGCATAGTTTAGGCAAAGGCTCAGGCTCAGCAGGGATAAAACTGCGTCTTTTCGAGGATTTCTTAGGGGATATCTCACCTATTCCCTGAGAGCTGAGAGTGGAATCCCCAGCTATTTCCTCTGGATACAACCGCTAAATAGCGTGAACTCATCCTTATTCACATGAGTGCGGAGAAAGTGAAGCGGTTTTTAGCGCTCCTGCGAAGGTGCTGAACTTCGGCGCCAACGAATACCGGCTTCAATGAAATCATCAATCTCACCGTTTAATACTGCGGCAGTGTTGCCGGTCTCGTGATCGGTACGAAGATCTTTGACCATTTGGTAAGGATGCAAAACATACGAGCGCATCTGATTTCCCCAAGATCCGCTGTTGTCGCCCTTCAGAGCATTTATTTTTGCGGCCTCTTCTTGGCGACGTCGCTCCAAAAGTTTCGATTGCAATACAGCCATCGCTGTAGCTTTATTTTGAATTTGTGACCGCTCGTTCTGGCAAGAGACGACAATCCCTGTTGCCATGTGTGTAATTCGAACAGCAGAGTCGGTGGTGTTTACTCCTTGACCACCAGGGCCCGACGAACGGTACACATCAATACGAATTTCTTTTTCATCAATCTCAATGTGATCGCTTTGGTCAACTACTGGAACTACCTCGACTCCAGCAAAAGAAGTGTGGCGACGACTCTGGCTATCAAAGGGTGAGATGCGCACTAGGCGATGTGTACCTTGTTCAACAGAGAGAGTTCCGTATGCATATGGCGCAGAAACTCTAAAAGTTGTTGACTTGATTCCAGCTTCTTCTGCATAGGAAGTTTCGAGAACGTCCACTTTATAACTATGGCGCTCGCAATAACGTAGATACATGCGCATGAGCGCTTCAGCCCAATCAGCTGCTTCCACGCCACCTGCTTCGGAGCGAATTGTTATGAGTGCATCACGGTCGTCATATTCGCCGTTGAGTAGAGTCTGCACTTCGAGTTCGCTGATCGCTTTGGTAACGCTATCGAGTTCGCGTTCAGCATCTGCCAGAGCGCTTTGATCTGATTCATTTTGGGCAAGTTCAATGAGTATGGGCAAATCTTCAACCCGTTGACGCAGATCTACTAGGCGTTTAATCTCGCTTTGAACGCGTGAAAGTCGGCTCGTCACCTTTTGCGCGTTATCGGGGTCATCCCAAAGGTTAGGCACGCCTGCTGCTTCTTCAAAAGTGATTGCATCTTGGCGCAATTTAGGAAGGTTGAGCACTTTCTCAATGGAAACCAAGGTAGCGTCGATCGCAGCAATCTCGAGATCGTATTCGCGCGCGGCCATAGGCAAAGAGTACCCACTATCTCGTTGACCTTTCACTTGCTGCCCCTGCGCTAGCGTAAATCTCAATATCGACCAGAGAAGATTGTGGCAACCTAAAAGGTAAGAGCGCACGTGCGCTCACACTGATATGTATGTAGTTATCAAAACATGCGAACTCTTCAACAGCTACATCCACGATCTCAGGGCGGCGCATTACCCCTGAAGTACTCGCCCAACTCTGTATCTCATCAAAAACTTTTCCGCGAGCAACATTGCAATCAAGGGGAATCGCAACGCCAGAGTTTCCGTTGTAATACGAAGCAAGATCTAAACTCTGCGCACCACGTAAAGTTGCAGCTTCTGTGGCTTGTACAAGAGAGCGCTTTGCCACTGCCACGGTTGCAACATCGGTGATAAGAAAAAGTAGCGCCACGGTGAGCAAGAAGAGACCGATAATTAATATGGAAATCGAACCAGTTTCATCTTCGGCAAAGTCCCGCTTCATCCAAAGACCCGAGGAGTTTGGGGCAGTTGACTCAATCGCCCCATCCAAAAGTATGCCGCGACGGTCGAAGCAATTCCTGCAAGCAATATTGCGATGCCACCTGGTTGAGCAAAAGCTTCTGCTGTCCCTGGCTGACTGGAGAGTAGAAGTAATAACAACCATGGCGCTGCAGATGACATATGCGCCGAACTCATAATCCATCCATGTTTAATCTCAATCTCTTTACGCAGAGCCAAATCCTGACGAAGGAAATCTCCGAGAGTTCGAAATATTTGAAGCAGTTCAGAACCGCCAAGTGATTTAGCCAAGAGAATCGCCTCCAAGATTTGGTCGCTGCTGTGGGAGTTGAAGTTTGCTTTCAACTTTTCTGCAGCCGAAGCGAAGTCAGATCCGCTTCGAAGATCGTTGCTAAATTGCAGGAATGCCTCACGGGTAACTTCCGGGCCACGTATAGATAAGCCAACCATCGCCTCTGATAACGAAAGCCCAGCATGAATTCCCGAGATTAAGTGATCGATCACCTCTGGCCACACGTTATCCAATGCGCGCTTTGTCTTGGCAGTAGCTCTCTTTAGATAGATCCACGTAATCACCCCTGAAAAGAAGGTGAATGGCGCGCTTATTACAAGGGAATTAGTCCAAAACAGAACAATCGCCGTGACGGTCAAGGTAGCAAGGCTCACTGAAACTAACTCTCGTTTCTTCGCCGCCAGTTTGGTAGTAATTGTGTGAGTGGGGCGCACAGGAACTTTTTTATCGAAATTTCTATCCAAAGTGCTCTTATGCAAGCCACTCCTTTGTAAGGCGTTCTTTCCCCGAGCAGTTGCCGGAGGTTCTATTAGCGAAAGCGCGAACCCACATAAAGCGCTGGAGATGAGTGCGATAAGTAGAGGTGACGCGAAGATTGGTGAAATCACTGAGTCGCCCATTCATTAAGAAGAATTCCTGCATTTCTATATTTTTCTATGTGAGGGAGCGTTCCCAATCCACGTTCGTATTTCTCTCCTTGCCAACGCCAGAGAGTTTCAACTTCGATATGGTCGTTTTCTACCCGCCCGCTCAGTGATGCCACTTCGACGATTCGTCGTTTGCCAGTATTGTCGAGAGCAACTTGAATAACTAGATCAATTGCCGAAGCCACCGTTGGTGCAATGAATTTCTGGGAGATATTTTCACCGGCTAATAGGGGAAGAGTTTGTAATTTCACGATTGCATCTCGCGCTGAATTTGCGTGAATAGTTCCCATGCCAGGAAGCCCAGAATTGAGTGCTATTAAAAGGTCTAGCGCTTCAGCTTCACGGACTTCTCCGACAATGATTCTTGATGGGCGCATACGGAGAGATTCTTTGATGAGGCGGCGCAGTGCAATCTCTCCCCCGCCTTGCAGATTGGCGCTTCGAGTTTGCATCGCCACAACATCTGGAAGATTAGGTCGAAGTTCAAATACTTCCTCAATTGTTATAACGCGTTCTTGAACTGGAATCGCTGACACAAGTGCATTGAGCACCGTTGTCTTTCCCGCTTGAGTGCCGCCGCTAACGAGGATATTGACGCCAGCAGTCACTGAATCGGAGAGCACTGTGGCGATTTGAGGAGTCATTGCGCCTGAGAAAGCTAAGTCTTGAAGCGAAAAATTGCGCATGAGATGTTTGCGAATATTGATTGCCCAGTGCTCGGGCGTAATTTCTGGAATCGCAACGTGCAGTCGACTCCCGTCTGGCAGCCTGGCATCAACAAATGGGTGCGAAAGATCTAGCCGTCGACCGCTCCACATCAGCGCCCGTTCAACGATATTGCGCACCTCATCGGCAGAGAGCATCAGGTTGGTGAGTTCGTTAAGTCCACCACGCGCAATAAATATTCTCTCGGGTGAGTTAATCCAGATCTCTTCAATTTCGCGGTCGCACATATATGGCGCCAGGGCGCCGAAGGTAATTTCCATATCCGTTAATGACATGCGGTGACTTTAAGAGTCTCGACGTTGGCAGTGTGTGTGAAACATTTTGTACGTGGATAGCCAGCCTTTGCACAGCTCCACTTCTGCGCTTACTTGCAGGTTGATTCAGAGAGAGGTAAGAGTTGGTTCTAACTCCAAGCGGTTGAGAAGTTCTAAGGCGCCTTCGCCAGTATTGCTCGAAATAGAACTGCATTCGAGAGCGGAATATTCGGGATCGATCTGCCATTTCTCCCAAATTCTTCTGAGAGCGATATGGGCGCCCTTCTCATCACTTCTAAGGACGAGAATGAATTCCAATTCACCAGTTCGTGCACAGAGGTCTTCGACGCGACAAATTTCATGAAGAGTTTGTGCAAAGGAAAGTACCTCGAACTCATATGGCGAGTGCGCTTTCAGCACAAACCGAATGAGCCAAAGAGCGCTTCCATCGCGCTCACATCGAGAGAGTTCACGGCGAAGGTGTTCATAGAGTGCGCTCGGTGCAGAGAGGCGAGTGAAAGAATCCTGTATCCCATCATGCGAGTGCATCTGTCACCTACCTTGCTATTGTATGAAGCATGATAAATAAGAATGTGAGAAGTAATTTTGCCGATAAGAATTGGCGAAGGTCTATCGTGGCAACCCTTCTCTCAGTCGAAGCGATAATCGTGTTTGCCCTAGGCGGATTCCTCCTCGTTAAATCCTTAACTTCCGACGTGCAAGCGCTGAGCGCGGTAATTGGAGTCATCCTCTTTTCGCTCTTAGGAGGTCTTGGATTAATAGGTGCGGCGCGAGAATTTCGACGTGCACGTAATTACGGTCGCGCACCTGCCGTCCTGGCTAACGGCATCGCTCTTGGCGTCGCGTATTTCCAACTCCAAGCCCACCTCTGGGTGAGCGGAGTTGGCCTAGCCCTTCTCGCTGGAATCACCTTTGCCCTAGCTCTCTCGATACTCCCCGATTCGCCTCCATTTACAGCAAAGAAGTAAGCGCGCACCCCAAAAAAAGTTACTACTGTGCGCAAAATCGCTACTGCAAGGCCAATTTCAATTTATCCTCGCCCTTGCTAATCGGTACGCTACGGGGGCTCACTCGTAGAAACTCGAATCGATAAGGAGACCGCCCGTGCCTGGCGATCAATTTGCCGAACAATTTGGAGCTAATGAGTGGCTCGTCGAGGAGATGTATGAACGTTTTCTACTCGACCCAGCAGCGGTAGATCCCAAGTGGCACGCCCTCTTTGCCGATATCAAAGAGAACGGCGCGACTCATTCGCCCACCCCTATTGCAGGAGCTCCACGGGGCGGCACTCCTCCAATTCCAAAATCATCGCAACCGGTTGCACCTGCTCCCATTGTTACACCTGCTCCGATTGTTACCTCAGCTCCAATTGTTACCTCAGCTCGAGGAGTTGTTCAGCCAGCGGCGCCAAGGTCGACTACCCCCGCTGACCCAGTTGTAAAACCTGCACCTGTGCTCGCCAATCCAGATGCTGGAAAAGTTGAAGCGCTTCGTGGTGTTTCAGGACGTGTTGTACAAAGTATGGAAGCTTCACTCTCGGTTCCCACAGCAACAAGTGTGCGTGCTATTGCCGCTAAATTATTAATTGATAACCGAATTGTCATTAACAACCATCTTCAGCGCGCTCGTGGCGGAAAAGTTTCCTTCACGCACCTCATTGCATTTGCAATGATTAAAGCACTCCGAGCGATGCCTGAAATGAATTCTTACTTCACACAACTCGATGGCAAACCTGCAGTGGGACACCCTGATCACATCAATCTTGGAATTGCCATTGATATTGCAAAAGCAGATGGTTCTCGACAACTTCTAGTTCCATCAATCAAAGGTTGCGAGGAGCTAGATTTCGCTCAGTTCTGGGCTTCATATGAAGCAACAGTTGCGAAAGCTCGCAACGGCGCTTTAACTGTTGAGGACTTTGCCGGAACAACCGTTTCGCTCACCAACCCCGGAACAATCGGAACAGTTCACTCGGTGCCGCGTCTTGTGGTGGGTCAAGGAATGATCATGGGCGTTGGCGCACTTGATTATCCAGCAGAATTCCAAGGTGCTAGCGAAGAAACTTTAAATCGCTTGGCAATCAGCAAGGTTGTCACTCTTACAAGTACTTATGACCACCGCATTATTCAAGGGGCGCAATCAGGAGATTTCTTGCGCAAAGTTAATGACCTCCTGCTTGGCGCCGATGGTTTCTATGATGAAATCTTCACTGCTCTTCGCATTCCATACGAACCAATCCGTTGGGTAACAGATATCGAATTCGCGCGCGACAATGAAATCGATAAGACTGCACGAGTTCAGCAATTAATCCACGCTTACAGAACTTTTGGCCACCTCATGGCCGAAATTGATCCTCTGAGATACAAGCAACGTTCACATCCAGATTTAGATGTAGTTTCGCACGGATTGACTCTCTGGGATCTTGACCGCGAATTCGCGACAGGTGGTTTCGGCGGCGAAAGCTTTATGAAATTGAGAAAGATTCTTGGAATTCTGCGTGATTCCTATTGCCGCACTATTGGTGCCGAATACATGTACATTCAAAATCCAGCTGAGCGCCAGTGGATTCAAGAACGATTAGAAATCGGCGCCACCAAACCTCCACGCGAAGAACAGTTGCGCATCCTCCATAAACTCAACAGTGCCGAAGCATTTGAATCCTTCCTGCAAACTAAATATGTAGGTCAAAAACGTTTCTCACTTGAGGGTGGCGAAACAATGATTCCGTTATTGGATGCCGTTATCTCTGCGGCCGCAGAATCAGGACTCGATGAAGTTTGTATTGGTATGCCACACCGTGGGCGTCTCAATGTTCTCGCCAATATTGCTGGCAAATCCTATGGTCAGATATTCCAAGAGTTCGAAGGCAACTATGCCAAGAATGCTGTCCACGGGACGGGCGACGTTAAGTATCACCTTGGGACCGAAGGAATCTTCACCGCCGAATCGGGAGCAACGACAAAGATCTATTTGGCAGCTAACCCATCCCACTTAGAGGCGGTAAACCCTGTACTTGAAGGCGTTGTGCGGGCAAAGCAAGACAAAATGAATATCAGAAATGTTTACACCGTGCTTCCAATATTGGTGCATGGGGATGCTGCTTTCGCAGGGCAAGGGGTTGTATTTGAAACTCTCAACCTCTCCCAACTTCCTGGATATCGCACCGGCGGCACAGTCCACTTAGTGGTTAATAATCAAATTGGTTTTACCACCTCGCCTCATGCATCGCGCTCCTCAACTTATGCAACAGATATTGCTAAAGGAATTTCTGCCCCAATTTTCCATGTCAACGCTGATGACCCAGAAGCTTGCGTACGTGTAGCGCGCTTAGCCTTTGAGTATCGCCAAGCTTTCAATAAAGATGTCGTGATTGACATGGTCTGTTACCGACGTCGTGGACATAATGAGGGCGACGAACCTAGCTTTACGCAACCAATGATGTACAAACTCATCGATGCGAAGCGATCGACTCGTACGCTTTACACAGAAGCGCTGATAGGCCGCAAAGATATTACCGTTGAAGAAGCCGAAGAAGTCGCGCGCGATTATCAGGCACAACTTGAGGGCGTCTTTGCTGCGGTCCATGATCTTGAGCCACAAGATGAACCCCACTTTGCTGTACCTATCGCACCAATTCCTCAAAGCGTCGACACAAGTATCAGCGAAGAAGTCGCAAGAAAGATTGCGCAGACTCAAATTGCAGTGCCTGAGGGTTTCAACGTTCATCCAAAACTCACACCTCAGTTAGCTAAACGTGTCGAGATGCTTAACGATGGAACTATCGACTGGTCGATGGGTGAAACTCTTGCATTCGGTTCGCTACTTCTCGAGGGAATGCCAATTCGACTTGCTGGCCAAGATTCAAAGCGTGGAACATTCAGTAACCGTCACGCCGTAATTGTTGATAAAGAGAACGGTAGCGATTGGACTCCCCTACGTGGCTTGATTTCTGATGAAAACCAATTTTTCGTCATTGATTCCTTGCTCTCAGAATATGCAGCTATGGGCTTTGAATACGGCTATTCCCTCGCCCGCAACGAGGCTTTAGTCCTTTGGGAAGCCCAATTCGGAGACTTTAGTAATGGTGCTCAAACAATCGTTGATGAGTTCATCTCTTCCTCACTGCAAAAATGGGGCGAGCGTTCAGCGCTCGTCTTGCTATTGCCTCATGGATATGAAGGCCAAGGCCCTGACCATTCTTCTGCGCGCATCGAACGTTTCTTGGCACTCTGCGCTGAAGCAAATATGACAGTTGCTCAACCATCTTCGCCATCTTCTTATTTCCATTTACTTCGCTGGCATGCCAAAAATCCTGCGCATCGCCCAATGATCGTCTTCACTCCAAAATCAATGCTCCGCTTGCGCGCAGCCGCATCCTCTCTCAAAGAATTTACTCAAGGACATTTCCAACCAGTGATCGTGGACCCAACCGTTGTAAACGCTGAACGAGTTATCTTCTGCTCCGGTCGTATTTATTACGATCTACTCGCCGAGAGAACACGTCTTGGCGAAGCAGGAACTGCAATTGTCCGCGTTGAGCAGTTCTATCCACTTCCATCTCGTGAATTGGCTGAAGAAGCCGCTAAGCACCCCCGCGCTAATTTGCTCTGGGTGCAAGACGAACCTGCAAACCAAGGTCCTTGGCCATTTATCTCACTTAATACATTAGAAACGTTCAATGGTCGTACTCTGCGGAGAATCTCACGTCGAGCAACAGCAAGTCCGGCAACGGGCAATCATTACGTTCATGAGGAAGAGCAAAAAGCTCTACTCATGGAAGCCTTCACTCGCTAAGAGTTTTACCTTTTCGATATCTGAAAAGGACTTTGCCAACAATTTCCTCTGGTGAAATCGCTCCCCATTTATGTGAGTCTTCGCTACTTTGGCGATTGTCACCTTCTACCCATACTTCATTACCTTTTATGCTTTTCACTCGCTTGATATAGAAAATCCCTGGATAACTTTCACGCTCAATCACAACTATGTGATCGACGTAAAAACCCCCGCCCCAGCGCACCAGGAGCCAGTCACCGTTGCGATATTTTGGCGCCATCGAGGCCCCGCTGACCGCCACAGCCCCAAATCTGCGAAATGCCTTCATGGGCTGTATTCTCACATCTATCAAAGTTTTTGTTACCCAAGCACTACCCAAGATCACGAATGGAAAATCCCCAAGCCGTCACTACATCAATCCGCCAAACAAACGAGGAGAGAAATATGTTCACACCGAAGAGAGTTGTTCTCGCCCACTGCGATCTACCTTGCGGCATCTACGATCCTGCCCAAGCCAAGATTGAAGCCCAATCCGTCAAGGCTTGCATGGAGAAGTACGCCGCAAGCAGCGACCCAGATTTCAAAGCTCGCGCAGTTGCGATCAAAGAAGCACGTTCAAATATGGTCAAAGAACACCTTTGGGTGCTCTGGACAGATTACTTCAAGCCAAACCATTTCGAGGCTTACCCTCAGCTCAACGCACTCTTCAACGAGACAACAAAACTCGCAGGTGCTGCTGGAACCAAGGGAACAAATGATGTTGCAGTTGCTGAAAAGCTAATTTCCAAAATCGATGAGATTGCAGAAATTTTCTGGGCAACTAAAAAATAAAGTTACTGAGGAAATATTTGTGAATTAAGGCTCTGAGCGGCAGTGCGTGCGAGGAAAGATACTCGCTCCACTGTCGCTCGTGTCATTTGTGCCTGCGCAATATGTCGATTGCCCTCATAAATATCGCAAACAAAGTGGAGATCGCGCCCAACAATTTCAGTACAGGTAGCGGTTGCTCTTAATTGGCAACCAATTCCCACAGCATCTAAGCAATGTAATTCAATCGAAAGCATCCGAGTGGTTTCTCCAGGCTGTAAATGATCGGCCAGGGCAGCTAAAGCTGCGCTCTCAAGCAAAGTTACGAAATGAGCCGGAGCCGCAATCGGCAAATCACCGAGCCCCATTGCGACCGCGCTATCTGCCGGGCGGATTGTCATTACCGAAAAGCCAACAGCCCCAATAATCCCAGCCATGTTTTCCATCTTTACTCTTGAGGAGGCAATCTAAATTCTTGAGAGTGTTCAATGGTTATTTCGTGGCGCTCGACCTGACCAAATTCATCAATCTCAATTGATATTTCGGTCATTGTTACTTCAGTAAAGAAAGTCGCCCCTTGATGGGCAATCGCAGCAATTTGATCGTGAAGTTCTTGAGGAGCCTTTTCGCAACAAGATCGTTGAAGGGCTTCATTCATTAACTGATGCATGCGACGTTCATGGGCAATTTCATTGCGACATGGAATACAGCTTTCGACATGAGATTCAATTTGCTGAACGTGCGAAGTATCAGAGATTTCCCCATCGACGAACATCACCACCGCGCTAAGAACTTCTACGCAAGGAGGTCCGAATAATTCATGAGGTGTCATGGCTTCTCCTCCACAACATATCCACGTTCCTTTGCATAATCCGTTAATAAAGTCCGCAGAGCTTTACGTCCTCTATGCAATCGAGACATTACCGTTCCGGTGGGCGCTCCAACTATTTCAGCGATCTCTTTGTATGAAAAACCCTCTACATCGGCAAGGTAAACAGGGATACGGAACTCTTCGGGAATTTCTTGAAGCGCTCTCTTGATATCGCTATCTGGTAATTTTTCCAGCGCCTCGACTTCAGCCGACTTACCTTGATCGCTCGTGTGAGAAGCAGACTTAGCTAATTGCCAATCTTCAATTTCATTGTCGGCTATTAGGGGTTGGCGCTGTCCTTTTCGGTACGAGTTGATAAAAGTTGTAGTTAAGACTCGATAAAGCCAAGCCCTTAAATTGGTGCCGGGTTCAAATTGGTGAAATGACGAAAAGGCTTTGAGATAAGTGTCTTGAACTAAGTCTTTAGCATCGTGTGGATTCTTGGTGTATCGCATGGCAGCGGAGTACAACTGATCGGTGAATGCCAGAGCATCACGTTCGAAGCGCGCATTCCGTTCCTGCGCGCTCTCCTTTACTAAATCAGTTGTCATCGTCATAAAGGCTACCCCTAGAAGAGAGTTTCTGGCTCGCCAAGAGTTACTTCATCAGTCATGGTCGGCCCATTATTGGCAACTGTATTAACTGCGCTTGATACGGCATGTACCTGTAAACCACGTTCGGGCTCAGAAAATTCCATGAGCGCTTTTAGCTCCTCAACTTCTCGGTTCTCAGGGTTGAGCCAACTCTCCCAGCGATCGGAAGGCATAATCACAGGCATGCGATGATGAATTGGCGCCAAGATACCAACTGCTTCACGGGTGATAATTGAAGCAGTTTCTACGAGCTCTCCATTAGGAGCCACCCATGAACTCCAGATTCCGGCGATTGATAATGAATGACCATCCTTACGGGAAATATAGAAAGGTTGCTTGGGCGCATATCGTCCCAACTCTGTCGCCCATTCGTAATACCCATCTGCCGGAATTAGGCAACGATGCTTGCGAAAAGAATCTCTAAATGTTGGCTTCTCAAAAATAGATTCACTGCGTGCATTTATCGCGTGTGATTGTGAAGCGCGTGCATTCGCCCAATCTTTATGCCAATGTCCAATAAGACCCCACGACACTGTTGCTAAATCCAATTGTTGATTCAATGGAGATTGACGAAGAATGTAAATCTCTTGAGTTGGCGCAATATTCCAGCTAGCAGGCAAAGGAGTTTCTGGGGTCGATCCAGTTATTCCAAACTCCTCGACCAATTCGGCCATCGAAGCCGATTGCGCATAACGCCCACACATGGGCAATAGCCTATGAGCAATCGCCAGAACTTTGGCAACGGTAGGCTGAGCACATGAGTGAACTATGGTCGGCGCCCTTTCGTGGAGGAAACTCCGTCGACGCGCGCCTGCATATCCCTGGTTCAAAGTCAGTAACAAATCGAGCCCTGGTCTTAGCCGCCTTGGCTAATACGCCTTCAATTTTGCATCGCCCGTTGATTTCTCGCGATACAACGTTGATGAAAGATGGACTTATCTCGTTAGGTTGCGCGATTGACATTCGTGATGGCTCTTGGAGAGTTACACCAGGGAAACTTCGCGGTCCTGCTGCAATTGATGTGGGCAACGCCGGAACAGTAATGCGGTTCTTGCCGCCAGTTGCGGCCCTTGCCGCTGGAACAATTTCTTTTGACGGTGACTTGCGCTCTCACGAGCGACCATTAGCTCCAGTGATTAAAGCTCTTGAAGAGCTTGGTGTGAATATCGAACACGAAGGTCGATATAGCTTGCCTTTAAAAATAGATGGAACTGGAGTTTTGCGTGGAGGCGAAATCACTATCGATGCATCGGCATCGAGCCAATTTCTTTCAGCCCTGCTCCTCATTGGGCCATCGACAGAACTTGGAATCACCGTAAAACATGTTGGTTCCTCTTTACCTTCAACACCCCACATTGATATGACTTGCCAGATGCTTCAAGATTTCGGAGCGCAAGTTGATGTTGATCATGAGAATAAAGTGTGGAGAGTCCATCCATCCGAACTTATTGGGCAAGAGATAACAATCGAACCAGATTTATCCAATGCAGCACCGTTCCTGTCGATTGCAATGGTATGCGGCGGCAAAATCACCATCGCTGATTGGCCACAGATCACTACCCAACCTGGTGACCAACTGAAAACTATTCTAAAAGTGATGGGCGCTTCTATCGCCCTTGGGACAGATGGCCTAACAATTACTGGCAACGGCGCAATTCACGGAATTGATATCGACCTCCACGACGTGGGGGAATTAACACCTGCCATAGCCGCACTTGCTGCGCTAGCTGATTCACCATCTCATCTTCGCGGTATTGGTCATTTACGTTTGCATGAAACAGACCGTCTTGCAGCAATCACGCGTGAGATAAATGCTTTGGGCGGCGATGTCACAGAGGATGAGACATCACTGCTTATTAAGCCTGCGAAGTTGCATGGTGGCACTTTTCATACCTACGAGGACCATCGCCTAGCTACCGCTGGCGCAGTTCTTGGTTTAGCAATTCCTGGAATCAAGGTTGAAAATATCGCCACAACCGCAAAAACATTGCCCGATTTTGCAGCCCTTTGGTCGAGCATTGTTGAATAAGAAACTATGAGCGCGCGCGAATTCGATGAATCTGATGTACGAATCAGGCCAAGTCGGAGCACCCGCCCACGTAGCAAGGACCGCCCCTCTTATTCCGACGCGATAGAAGCTTTAGTAACTACCGTAGATCGCGGACGAACAACGTGCATCACTACCGATGGCACAATTATTACTGCAATGAAGTCGCGGGAGCTAGGGCCAAAATCAGTTGTAGTCGGTGATTTTGTTGGCATTGTTGGTGATACATCAGGATCCGTTGGTTCTTTAGCGCGAATCGTCACAGTTCAGGAACGAAAAAACTCTCTCAGCCGAACGGTTGACGACGTGGCCAAGGTCGAGCGCGTCATTGTTGCCAATATCGACCAACTGGTAATTGTCTTGGCCGCGGCAAATCCTGAACCACGGAAAGGACTTGTTGACCGTTTTCTAGTGAGTGCATTCAATGAATCAATCGCGCCCCTTATCCTCGTAACAAAAGTTGATCTTGAACAACCACCTACTTTTCTTGATGAATATCGCGCGCTAGAGATTCCGGTTCTGACAACTAGCAAGGGTGCAGATATAACAGAGATACGAAAAATCCTGTATGGCAAAACATCTGTTCTCGTAGGCCATTCAGGTGTCGGAAAATCAACGTTAATTAATGAACTCGTTCCACATGCACAACGCGTGATTGGTGAAGTGAATGCTGTTACAGGCCGAGGAAAGCACACCTCATCAAGTGCAATTGCACTTCCGCTCTCTCCATCGCTCAAATTAAGTGATGGGTGGATTATTGATACACCCGGGATCCGTGCTTTTGGTTTGGCGCATATAGATCCCAACCGCATTGTGGCTACCTTTGAAGATTTGCGCGAGGTAATCGCTCAATGTATGCCTCATTGCTCGCATGTTGAGCAAGGATGCGCCCTCACCGAATGGGCTTGCCCGAATGGCACAGGAATTCCTGCCCGCCAAGCTCGAGTTGATAGTTTACGAAGCCTTCTAGATATCAAGCTCGACTAGAATATAAATCAAATGGTTACCGCAGATCTTCAATTAGCGCTCAAACTTGCAGATATCGCTGATGAAATTACTTCGGCGCGATATTTAGCCCAGGATCTAGAAATCATTACTAAGCCAGATAACACCCCAGTTACAGATGCTGACCGAGCTACAGAAAAAGCTTTGCGTGAAGTTCTCCAAATAGAACGGCCCGCAGATGGATTATTGGGTGAAGAATTTGGCAATAATGTGGAGGGTAAATCCCGCTACTGGGTGATGGACCCCATTGATGGAACAAAGAATTTTATGCGTGGCGTCCCTACATGGGCAACGCTTATTGCTTTAGTTGAGAATGAGGAAGTAGTAGTCGGTGTAGCGAGTGCACCAGCGCTGAATCGACGTTGGTATGCCTCCAAAGACAATGGGGCGTTCGTAGTATTTAACGCTGAGCAACCTAAAAAGATTTCTGTTTCGCAAATTGCTAATTTGGAAGATGCTTGCATTACATATTCAGATTTCATTGGTTGGGGAGAAAAGAAAAGTGCGTTCACTTCTCTCATAGATATTTGTGGGCGCTCTCGCGGCCTTGGGGATTTTTGGTCTCATATGCTCGTCGCAGAAGGAGCTGCAGAAATCGCGGTAGAACCTTCACTTGCAATTTGGGATATGGCTGCTTTGGATATCATCGTTCGCGAAGCTGGCGGAAGATTTACCTCCGTTTCGGGCCAACCTGGTCCAACACATAGAAGTGGCCTCTCTACCAACAGTGCAATCCATGAGAAAGTGGTCAAGCATCTCAATGGAAATTAAAACAATCGCTCTCGAACCCACAACGCTAAGAGTTGAGGGGATGACCTGTTCTGCATGTGTTGCTGCTATTGAGCGGACTCTCAACGGGATCAATGGAGTGACGGCGACTGTAAACTTTGCTTCCGAAACTGCGCACATCATGGCTCCGGCAGAGATGCCAATCAAGACACTTATAAGCGCCGTTAAGAGTGCGGGATACTCTGCTTCATTGATTTCAGATAGCAGCCAAGTAGCACTCCATAGCAAGAAGTCCGCAACTTCGCTCTTCTTTGCAGTTCTTTTCACAATTCCAGTATTAGCAATCTCCATGAATATGCATTGGCATCACAGAATCGAAGCGTGGATTATCGGCCAATTAGATTTGTACGGCGTGCAACATCCCCTTGGATCGGCTACATCATGGCTAGTGATTGGCCTAAGCGCTCCTGTCGTTTTGATAATCGCGATACCTATTCATCGTGCCGCCATCAGAAATATCACACATCCCACAATGGATACTTTAATTACTCTTGGATCACTCTCAGCTTTCGGTTGGTCAATTTATGCCAATGCCACAGCGCTCGGTGATGTCTACGCAGAAGTAAGTGCCACGGTTATAACGTTCGTTATTGCCGGTCGTTTCTTAGAATCTCGAGCCAAAAAGCGCGCCAGCAGCGCACTCTCTACTTTATTGGCACTTGGCAGCAAAGAGGTCGCGGTCTTACGTAACGGCGAAACAGTGCTCATTCCCATAGATCACCTTGAGATTGGCGATGAATTCGTCACTAAACCTGGTGAGCGAATTGCTACCGACGGAGTAGTAACTTCGGGAACAAGCGCTGTTGATAATTCTCTATTAACTGGCGAATCCATACCTGTAGATGTATCAACCGGCTCCCAAGTAATTGGAGCTTCAATAAATCGGAACGGTCGATTAACTATTCGAGCCACTCGTATCGGATCTGATACCGAATTAGCACGCATCACTGCGATGGTTGTGAGCGCACAAGGAACAAAAGCACCTATACAAGCGATGGCGGATCGAATCGCCGCAGTATTTGTTCCGGTTGTCACCTTGATTTCAATTGGAACTTTCTTTACTTGGCGTTACTTAGATCATTCGCTTGCAGAATCAATATCCTCTGCAATCGCAGTTCTGGTCATCGCTTGTCCTTGCGCCCTTGGATTAGCGACGCCCGTTGCTTTATTAGTGGCTTCCGGCCGTGGGGCACAGCGCGGAATTGTTATCCGTCAACCTCGAGTGTTAGAAGTTGCAAAGAAAATTGATGCCGTGGTGCTCGATAAGACGGGGACTCTCACTGGTGGGCAGATGTCCTTGTTGCAATCGATTGTGCTTCCTCAGGCTGGCGCGCCCCTTGGTCTGCGTTATACGGATCTACTTCTTGCTCCCACGATACTTTCGACCGCTCTCTCTATTGAATCTCAAAGCGAGCATCCTGTTGCCGTGGCAATAGTTGCAGCGATCAAACTCCAAGGGATAAAAGCAACAACTGTTACAGAGTTTTCAGTGGCACCAGGTTCTGGCGCTGCTGGTCGTGTTAATTTAGGAATGCTCTCCCCTGTAGTTCTCATTGGTTCTCCTGTTGCCGTGGCACATAGCACGACTCCATTTCACCCAGAACTTGCGCAATGGGTTACTGATACACAAAGCCTAGGACTCACGGTCTCTGTACTCGCCTGGGATGGTGTTGCACTTGCTGCATTCGCAGTGGGAGATGAAATTAAACCCGATGCAATTTCGACCATTCAATCCTTCCGTAACTCTGGAATTGAACCCTGGTTAGTAAGCGGAGACAGCGTCGAAGTTGCCTTGAGCGTTGCTAAACAAGTAGGTATAGATGCAGACCATGTGGTGGCAGGAGCGCTCCCTCAAAATAAAGTAGAACACGTAAAATTCCTCCAATCTCAAGGGCACCGAGTATTGATGGTTGGCGATGGGATCAACGATGCCGCAGCGCTAGCTAGTGCGGATTTAAGTATTGCAATGGGAACTGGAACAGATACTGCTATCGCAACAGCAGATATCACGCTTATGCGCCCCGAGTTAAGCGGCGTTATTGCCGCCCTCAACCTTTCAACCAAAACTATGCGAGTAATTCGTGGAAACCTTACCTGGGCCTTCGCTTATAACCTTGTGGGGATTCCTATTGCTGGCGTCGGCGCACTCAAGCCTATGTATGCAGCTGCTGCGATGGCCTTTTCAAGCTTCTTTGTTGTGACCAATTCGTTACGGATTAAGTGATAGCACTGTAATCTGCGCCTTTTCCCCGCGAATTTTTCAGCGAATGCATCTACTCTTAAGAAATCGATAAATATCGAACTTAAGTAAATGGGGCTCAAGATGACTGATTCAAAAGTTGAACTTGTTGTAGTTGAAAAAGAATGTAAATGCGGCGGAGGCGGCGGTTGTTGCCAAGAGAACAAAGCTGAAGAGTCCCACTGCTCCTGCGGTAAGTAAGCAAAGAAAAAGAGCGCCTACAGTTAAGTAGACGCTCCTTAGTAGCGGGGGCAGGATTTGAACCTACGACCTCTGGGTTATGAGCCCAGCGAGCTACCGAGCTGCTCCACCCCGCGTCGGTAAGCGCAATCGTAGGCAATTGCTCTTATAGAGGCAAATCCTAGGAAATTACTTTCGCGCTAATGCAGCATTTAGCGCTGCGATAGCTGCTTTAAGGCGTACCTGTGCTTTACCTTCTGCGGCGTAATCACCCTTTGTATGTGCTGTTGTTGCATCTTTAAATGCTTGAGTAACGCTGGCAGTTGCAGATGCAATATCTGCACTCTTGCTTCCTGTCGTTGCAGTAGTTCCTGACGTGCTTCCAGTTGAAGTAGTTCCTGAATTACCACCAAAGACTTGATCCAGCGCGCCCTTTAAATTGTCGTCATATCCGATTTGATCACCGAAGGAGACAAGTACTTTCTGGAGCAATGGATAAGACGCTGTGTTCGCGGTTGCGCGGACATAGACAGGTTGTACGTAGAGCAATCCACCACCAACAGGAAGTGTCAGGAGGTTTCCGAGTACAACATCTGATCCACCTTGGCGAAGCAGGGAAAGCGAATTAGCTACTTCTGGTTTTGCTTCAAAGTTTGAAGCCACCTGAGATGGTCCAGCGATGTTTGTACTGCGAGGCAATTGCAAAACAGTGATCTTGCCGTAATCGGGCCCCGGATCAGAATTAACTACTGCAAAGGCAGATAAGTTTTCGCGCCCACCACGAGGAACAAATGGTGTTGTCAACGAGAACGATGCTTTGCTTGCACCAGGCATCTGCAAAGTTAAGTAATACGGAGGCTGCGCACTTGCATTGGCGCCGAAAGTTGAAGGATCACGTGGTACGCGCCAGAAATCCTGACCACCATAAAACGCGCTAGCAGTTTGGACGTGGTAGGAACTTAAGATGTCACGTTGAACTCGGAAGAGATCCTCTGGATAACGGATGTGATCGAGCAATGAAGCTGAAATAGCGCTCTTTGGTTTCACGGTTCCTGGGAATGCCTTGCTCCACGTAGCAAGTACAGGATCCTTTGTATCCCACTGGTACAAAGTAACTGTTCCGTCATAAGCATCAACAGTGGCTTTTACAGAGTTGCGAATGTAGTTGATGGAAGCATTTGTTTGTGCCGTGATAGATGTTGAATTCGTTGTAAGTGCATCTGAAGTTGCGCTAGAAAGAGTTGTCTTCTTTGCGTATGGATATCCAGCACTTGTGGTGTAGCCATCAACAATCCAGGTAATTCTGCCATCGACGAGAGCTGGGTATGGATCTCCATCGAGCGTTAGCCATGGAGCAACTTTTGCAACGCGATCGCGTGGATTTCGCTCGAAAAGAATCTTGGAATCAGCATTCACCAAATTAGCGAGAACAATTCTCCCTTCTTGATACTTAATTGCGAAGACCAATCGATTAAAGAGCGATCCCATCGGGACTCCACCTTTACCGGTATAGGTAACGTTCTTTTGCCCATTGGCTGAAGAATCATCTGGGTAGTCAAACTCAGCAGCGACACTTCCCTTTGCGCCACCAACAATTGAGTAGTCGGGAACATTTTCACCAAAGTAAACCCGTGGCTCGAAAGTACCGAGACCCTTAGTGGGTGGAAGATCCCCTACGACAAATGAAGGCTTGCCATCTGCATCACGAGCATTTCCGAGAGCTGCTACAAAACCAAATCCATGTGTGTACATGAGGTGATCGTTAATCCAGTTGCGGCTTGGATTTCCGGCAATGTTGAGTTCGCGCACCGCAACAACTACATCACGCTCTACCCCATTAACTTTATAGCGATCAATATCAAGGGACTCAGGGAAAGTGTAATAAGGCTTGATTTGTTGCAATTGACGGAACGTCGCAGAAAGGACATTCGGATCCATCAAGCGAATATTTGAAATCGTGGACGCATCTTTCGAAAGCTGACCTGCTGAGGTAGCAATTGTCGCTTGGTAATCAGTGACTTTTACATTATCGATTCCGTAAGCGGCGCGGGTGGCATCAATATTCTTCTGAATATAGGGGGCCTCTTTTGATGATTCGCTTGGCTTTACTTGGAATTGCTGAATGACCCCAGGGTAAACACCTGAAATAAGCACAGAGGAGATAACCATAAGGGCGACGCCAGCAGCTGGGAGTACCCAAGAGCGGCGAACGATGTTGGCAAAGAAAAGAAGTGCACATATAACTGCAATCCCGGCAAGAATTGCCTTAGCCGGAAGTACTGCATTTACATCGGTGTAAGTGAGACCTGTAATTAATTTTCCCTCGGCCAAAGCTAAGTGATAGCGATCTAGCCAATAGGCAGCTCCTTTAAGAAGGACGATGAATCCTAAGAGCACCGAGAGCTGAACTCGCGCTGCAACAGTTGTTCGATCTTCACGAGTCTGTAGACGTATTCCGCCATAGAGATAGTGAACGATCGCTGCAGCGATGAACGCTAACACAAGTGTAGAAATTGCCCATTCAAGAAGTGATTGCCAGAAAGGCAACTTGAAAGCGAAGAATGAAATATCTAGATTAAATTGTGGATCTTTAACTCCAAATGGAGTGGAGTTCTTGAATAGAAGCCAAGATGTCCAGAGTTGAGATCCAGCTGAACCAGAGAAGTAGAAGAGTGCAATCGCCAAGCCGATAGTAAGGAATCGACGAATAGGTTCAATTTGTCCGCGATATCGCTCGAGGTTGTCAGCTTCAATGCTGATAGGCGCATAGAGCGGGCGCTTGCGAAAAGCTAGTGCGATGTTTGCCAAGATAATTGCAGTAGTAAGCAGGCCTGAGACTGCAAAGAGTTCTGCCTTAGTTGCAAGAACTGTCTTCCATACGGTTGTGAAATCTACCGACTTAAACCAGAGCCAATCCGCGTAAAAACCGCTCGTGGCGATAAGTGCGACTATTGCCGCACCAACAATCGCTGCGGTAATAACGAGAGGGCTACGACCCTTGGGCATCTTGGGGAAATTAGGCTGATTGGTAAAAGTCATGTGCCAACGCTACCGAATTTGTTGCCATGTGCAATGTGGCTTTGCTGACGCTGGATTTTTGAGCACAGCAACCGCCTCTGTCAGGGTTGCTACTGAATAGAGCTTCAAGCCTTGAGGAATATGGTGAACACTCGCACAATTTTGGACTGGGAAGAGAAATACCGAAGCGCCTGCGCGATCTGCCGAAATAAGTTTTTCGTTTATTCCTCCGATAGCGCCAACATTTCCCATGGGATCAATCGTTCCGGTGCCTGCAACGATTCGCCCTGCCAAGATATCTTCAGAAGTGAGTTTCTCTACTACTCCCAAAGCAAAAACTAGGCCACCACTTGGGCCACCAGTATCAGCCAAATTTATTGACGTTGTAATTTTCGATTGATTCGATTCGAAACCTAGGAATGAGAAAGCAGCAAGAGCTGCTGCATCCTGCGAATTCTTCATATCAGCAGTTGATTCTTTCTCGATATCTTTGGCGCTCTGATTCGGTGGATAGACAACGCTTCGCGGTAGCACGATTGTCTCTCCCCTTATCCATGAATAGATCACATCTAAACCAAATAGCGATGATGAGGGGCTGGTTGCCAGAACCGTAAGCACCAATAATTTTCCAGAAGATTTATATGTCGGTGCACCTTTAATTGTGATTACCGAAGTCAGCACATCTCGACCTTGACCGGGTGAGATAACTGCAAATTGCAAAGGGAGTATCAAGCTAAGAGTTATCAGGAGTCCGACAATGAAAAGAGGCACTCGTGGAAGTCGTGAAAATCGCATCATGAGTACCGAGATAGAACTAAAGGTTCGGCGGAGTGCTTTCATCGCGCGCTGCAGCCTTGGCGGCTTCTGCTTCGGCGCGAACTCTAAATGAGCTTTGGAAACGTTCGAACTGACCCATTGATCGGGTCGTCTCATTCTGGAATTTCTCTTGAAATTTAGTTACCCAAAGGATGTACCCAAAAACACCAATTAACGCTGAGATGGGAACCAACCACCAGATGAGGGCTGAAAGCGCGTTGGACATGGTGTGAGCCTATCGGCTTGGGGAAGAAAGCGTGACATCAGATTGTTATAGAGATACAAGCGCTGATCCTGAATGTTCACATGTGACCACAGGAGGCAGGCCGATAGTGTTGGCAGAGAAGTGAGGATGGTGGACGCAATGACTCCTTTTGGATTTACCCCTGACGATGGCTCAGAGGAAACGCCTCCTGATTTCGCTGCCCTTTTTGCGGCGCTGCAATCACAACTGCAATCACAATTCGGTGATCAGCTTCCAGAGAATTTACAGAAAGATATTCAAGAGCAGTTCGCCAAATTAGGAATCAATCCTGTGGGATTTCTCAATCCATTCCAAAGTTCGGCCACTGGCAAGGCGCTCCCCGTAGATGTCATTCGCGACATCGCTAAGAAATTTGTGTCGGCTGCGGGTAACAAACCGGTAGGACAAAGTGATGTCGCGCAAATGCGCGAGGCGATGGAAATTGCAGATCTCTGGCTCAACGAAGCAACCGTCTTTCCAGCAAATTCCAATGAGAAAATTGTTCTCAGCCGAAGTGATTGGGTGGATGCAACTCTCACCGGTTGGCAAGAGAGCGTCGAACCACTTGCAGCAGGACTGGCTCAGGCAATGAGCTCCATTATTGATGAGCAAGAATTGCCAGAAGGCGCAGCAGCAATTGGGGCTGTTACTGGTTTGCTCCGAACCTTTATCGGAACGCTAATTGCTACCCAATTGGGTCAGTGCATCGGAGGTTTAGCTTCAACTGTGACAGGAGCTCACGATGTGGGGCTCCCCCTCATCTCCCCTCCAAGGCCTGCGTTAATTGCTGAAAATATCGCTGCTTGGGGCGCAGATATTGGTGTTGCCGAATCAGAGGTGCGGATTTTCCATGCGCTGCGCGAAGGCGCCGTCGCTCGTCTTTTTGATAACAACCCTTGGCTCATTGAATATATGAGAAGTGCAATTTCGGATTACGGAAAAGGAATCCGGATCGATATCTCGCAAATTCAAAATCAAATTCAAGAGTCCATGGATTCGGGTGCAATAGATCCCGAAAACCCAGAGACATTTTCTATCGCACTCAATCAAGGTGTCTTCACCCCCGAAGAAACTCCTTCTCAAAAATATGCTTTAAGTAAACTAGAAACTGCGTTAGCGCTGATTGATGGCTGGGCGGATGATGTAACAACTCTCGCTGCAGGAAATAGATTGCCTGGCATCGAAGCTCTTCGCGAAACTCTGCGTCGCCACCGCGCATCATCATCGCCGGCGCAACAACTTTTCTCATCGCTATTTGGTCTTGAAGTTTCGCCACGAATGTCGCGCGAAGCTAGCGCTTTCTGGGCAGAGATCCGCAAAGTAGGTGAGTTGGCTGGGCGCGATCAAATCTGGAGTGGAATTTTGCCTACTCAAGAAGAGCTTACGGATGCGAGCGCCTATTTGAAGAGCGTTGAAATTCCCGACGATCTCTCAGGATTGAGCGAATAAAGTTTTAGGCAAAAAGCGAAGTCCCCGGGCGCACGATTCTTTATCTGCCTTCCCCTTGCAGATAGAGAACGGTTATCCGAGGACTTCGTAAGCGAAACTTATGTGACAAACGTCTGCGAATCAACTAAATCCTGAGAATTTGCGCTACTTTCATCAAATGCGTGATGAAGATAACGGAGCAAACTCTGAAGTACGAGTTGAGAGCACCTTTATTGAAGAGAGCGCGGCACTCTCTCTTCCAGGAATAGGGGAAGGCGAAATTATTGTTATTCGCTCCGCTAGGCGTAAGCGAAACATTTCGGCATACCGTCAAGGCGGAAAGATTGTTGTCTCAATCCCTGCGCGATTAAGTAAATACGATGAGCGCAGCGTTGTCCCCGAGATGGTTGCCAAGATTCGGGCTCAAGAGGCTGCGCGCACCTTCGACGAATCTGCTCTCTCCACGCGCATCGATCAACTTCTGAGCCAATATGCCCCCGAGATCCACGAACGACCCACCAGCGTGAGCTGGCGGACGATGCATGAGCGATGGGGCTCGTGCACCAACGTCGATGGCACCATTCGAATCTCCAGCCGCCTTCAAGGTCGCCCCGCCTATGTCCTAGATTTCGTCCTCTTCCACGAAGCTATCCACCTGCGCTTTGGAGACCACGGAGGCGAGTTCACCTCGACTCTGGCCCGTTTCCCCGCGCAGAGCCGAGCTCAGGCCTATTTAGACGGGTATGAGGCGGCCGAGGATGCTCTTCGCCCTCCAAAACTGAGCTAAAAATCTTCCTGCCCACGCGGGCAATACCCCCAATTCCAGCGCGCCGAGGGGTATCGTGACGCCTGCACGCTCGCGAGATTTCGGGAAACTCTCCCGCGAACCGCTTGCGTCGATTGGAGGAGAAAATGACGGAGACATATAAGGGTGACGCTTACTGCGTTAAGTGCAAAGCAAAGCGTGATTTCGAGGGAACTGTAAAGGTCTCTGACTCTGGTCGTCGCATGGCCCAGGGCATCTGCCCAGTCTGTGGAACCAAGGTCAACCGCATCCTCGGAAAAGCACAGTAACGCGGGTAGTCCAACACCGAATTACTTTTACGAAAACTGGCGTCCCGCACGGGGCGCCAGTTTTCTTTTGCCCTAAGTGATCTCGACCTCACGCACAGCGCAGATTCGAGTACGTAGCGGCCCAGCATGTGAATATTTGCACCGGCAATAAGTTTTCCTCGCCATCGTGCACCCATGAAAAAGATAAACAAATCAGAGGGCTCTGCTAGCGCTAGGACATTAGAAAATCTAAAAGAAATTGAGCCCCGGCTCAAAGTAGGGGTTCTTGTACTCAACACAGGTCATGGTCTTTACATCGGTGGCATTAATTATGGGATCGAAAGCGATTTACCTCACGCCCGCGCCATCCTTAACGCTATGGATGGCCAGAGTACGTGCGCGCAGATTAGCCAGAACTCTGGAGCTGGTCTTGATGATGTTCTGGAAATCGTTCGCGCTCTCGATAACGCTGGCTTAGTAGACACCGTCCGAACTTCGATTCGCGTTCAACGCTTTCATTCGCCCAACCCCAATCGTTCTACTCATAAAAATGATGACAGCAATGATGGCGGCTTCCAACAGTTGCAGAGCAAACTCGCTCCCGAACTTTCTGCTTCTACCTGGATATCAGGAGTAAGAGATGGTGGCGTTAACGTTATTGCGCAACGACGAAATTGGGAGGTTTCGATTTTCGGTGAGGGCCGAATTGCAACATTGCTCTATGGAATATTGCTTGCCAGCGGAATCTCGGAAACCTTACTAATCCCCGCAAAGAATTCAACTGCGATCTCTGCTGAAAGCCTGACATCGGGCTTTCTTCGCCAAAGCGATATTGGCCTCAACCTCAAAGTACGAAGTAGCGAATTAGCTGGAGAACTCTCCCTCTTTCCTGCCAATTCATCCGATGCCCGAGAAAAATTCGCAATTTCTATCGGGCAGCCACAAGCTGATCAGCAGCAAGAATGGATGAGTTCTGGCACGCCACATCTGGTAATTGAGCCAGCAGAATGCGCTTCTCTTTTTATAGGGCCATTGGTAATTCCTGGAATAACTCCATGTCTTCGCTGCGTCAGATTAATAAGGCACGAACGCGAAATACTCTGGGATGAGATCGAACTTAATCGGCTTACACATGCGCCCTCTGAAGTCCCAGTCTCTGTTGCACATTACGTTGCTGGGTTAATCACTCTTGAGCTTCTCTCATACATTGATAGAGAAAAATCTCAACTCTTAGGTGCTTGCCTGACAATAGATTTTCATAATCTTGCCACGACTGACCGGACTCTCTATACCCGTCATCTTGCATGCGGATGTAATTGGGGGCAAGAGAAATCTCCGAGATAGTTTTGAAATTAATACCTCGAAGATTCCTCTTCTCGCTTACGCTGCATCACTGACTAGGCGAGGACGTCCAACGGTGCGCTTGCGCGCAATAACTTGCCCCTCTTCAAATAACTCTCCACCCCAAACGCCGCAAGGCTCTTGACGTGACAGCGCAGCTTCAAGACATTGCGCACGAACAGGGCACGCGGTGCATAGCCCCTTAGCAACATCTACTTCGCCTTGTTTTTCCGAGAAGAAGAGTTCGGGATCAGCGTTGTGACATGGCAAGCTGAAAGCGATATCGGAGCCATAAGCGCCGGTCACCTCATCTAGCCCAATCATCTCCCCCTCTTGTGCCCAGCCTGGTACCAATAACTCACTGAAGAGAACGCCCATCGCTCTCACCTTCCTTCTACTCGTTCTTGCTCGTGACTTCTTTCTTTCACCCCTCTTTGGGAAAAAGAAAAAGGGCCCGAATCCTTGTGGATTCGTGGCCCTTGGGTTCCCAATTCGGTTTTATCCGATTGAGCTCCAAGCGGCCATCTCGCTAAATGCGGGATACCACGAGGCGCGCTTTGAGGCGCGATGTGTGGTTGTGGCCGAATAGGAATGTGAAGAGAGCACGAATGAGCGCGAAGTAGTTAAATTATGCATAGATAATTGCATTTTCGCGTCCTTTCTACACTCTTCTTCTGCAATCGAATAATTGCGTGTGGCAAGGATAATGCACAGCCCCACGATGATGCAAATTAATTAATTCAATCAATAATTGAGCGCTAACTCGTCAGTAACCCTGCTTCTCGCAAGAATCGACTCGGATTTTGGCGGTAACTCACTACAAGATGGTTTTGAGCGCGAGTGATTCCTACATAGAAAAGTCTTCTCTCTTCTTCAACAGCGTTTTCATGTGTGGGCAAAATTCCTTCATTCGCACCTACAAGGAAGACTTGTGGCCACTCCAAGCCCTTAGCAGCGTGCAAAGTTGCAAGAGTTGTCACGGGCATCACTGGTGGGTTGTTCTGTTCTGATCGATCTTCGAGCTCGCGCAAGTAGGTCCGTAAAGTTTTAGGTTTAAATGTGGGATCACCATCTAACTCTCGCGCCAAATGTAAAAGGGCTGTGACCCCGTCGGTAACGCTAGATGCAATAAATGGTTGTGCCAAAGTTCGCAACTCATCTAACCAAGCCACTCCTTCTGTAGGAATCACTGACGCTTGGCGAACTCCTTTAAGGAAATCTCGCACATCGGAACGTTCGAAGAAACGATCGTTGTTTCGCACTTGGTAGGGGATCTTTTGAGCAATGCACTCTTTTTCTAAGACTTTTAGCTGAGCATTTGTCCGCGCTAATACTGCAATATCTTGAGGTGGAACTCCCACAGTTGCCAAGCGCTTAATCTCTTGTACTACGCCAGCAGCTTCACTTGCCTCATCCTTGTAGTTATTGAGTACGGGACGCTCACCATGTGCATTAATTGCGACAATTTCTTGGCCCATTGAGCCAGTTCGCAGAACGCTATTTGCAGTGAAAACAATCTCTGGGGTTGAGCGATATCCCGAGGTCAAGCGAATCACTTCTGCTTCAGGAAAACGCTGAGTGAATTGATTGAGGAAAATGGGCGTCGCCCCTGCAAATGAATAAATAGTTTGTGCAGGGTCGCCAACAACGCAGATCTCTTGTCTGCTACCTAACCAGGCATTAAGAAGTCGTTGTTGTAAGGGAGAAACATCCTGATATTCATCAACAGTAAAGAATCGATACTGGTCATGAATTCTTTCGCGAACTTCTCGCTCTTCTTCAATCATGGCAGTTGTCAGGAGCAAGACATCTTCAAAATCTATTGCGTGCTCTTGCCGGAGAAGTGACATGTAGGCTGCGTAGACTTGCGCAACTTGACCAGCGCTAATGCGATTCCGTTCGGCGCGAATTTTAGCGCTCTCCATGTAATCCTCTGGCGGAATCATAGAAACTTTCGCCCATTCGATCTCTGTTGCAACATCTCGTAAAAGCTCGCGCGAGGTAGCAGGTAGGATCGAGGTAAGACCTGCGCGAGCAATAGATTCGGTGATGAAGGTAGTTTTTGTAGTTAACAAATCTGGAGTTCTGCCACCGAAAACGCTGGGCCAGAAGTAGAGAAGCTGCTTCAGCGCTGCCGAGTGAAATGTTCGAGCAGTCACTGTCGGAACTCCCAGTGAGCGCAAACGTGCACGCATCTCTCCGGCTGCACGAGCGGTAAAGGTTAAAGCCAAGGTTTTTTGTGGGTTCATGGTTCCAATTGCTGCGCCATATGCAATGCGGTGAGTAATCGCACGCGTCTTACCTGTACCCGCTCCAGCAATTACACACACAGGTCCGCGAGTAGCTAGAGCGACTTGGCGTTGTTCTTCATCGAGCGCAGCCAAAATTTCCTCAGCACGAACTTCGTTCTCTTGGGTCATGGGCGCCAACTTTCGTCAGTCTCGATTTCCGCCCCATACCAATGTTCAATCATTCGCCTTGCAACACTTATTCGTGGAGGCAAGAGCACCTCTCCGCTTTCTACGGCTAGTTTCATCTCGGCGCGAGTGAACCAACGTATCTCGGTAATTTCTATCCCATCGGCTTTAGCCGTTGATGCATCATCTGTGATTGCTTCGTATGCGATCATGATTGATGCGGGAAATGGCCATGGCTGCGAACCTAAATATGAAACGGAGTGAACTTTTACTCCCGACTCTTCGAATACTTCACGTTCTACACACTGCTCGAAAGATTCACCTGGTTCAACAAAACCTGCAAAGGCAGAAAAACGTCTCACTGGCCAAATCGGTTGATGGCCAAGCAAAATACGATCTGCGTTATCGCGAATAAGTACGATGACCGCTGGATCTGTCCGTGGATGATGTTGGGTTTCATCGGCGGTGCAGATTCGCACCGCTCCCCCTAAATCAACTCGAGTAGGGGCGCCGCATCGAGAACAACAAGGGTGGGTGGTGTGCCAATTGGCTAGAGCGATTGCATGTACCGCTAGACCAGCTTCTAAATCCGAAAGATTGGCACCGACTTGGCGTAGCGTTCGTAATTTCTCTTCGCTAAATCTTTCATCGCCGACAGGCAAGTGAATCGCAAAATAACTTTGCCCGTTACTTGGCTCTAGCCCAAGAAAGTATCTTTCGCCTTCATCGCCAAAATCTCTCGGTGAGTAGTAAATCAACTCCTCATCATTGGCAGAGAGAGAATTGCCAACGACAACAAGAACTTTCGCGTCTTCCCATTGTTTTTTCATGGCCGCAGAATCGGTGCGCAGCTCGCTGGCGCGATCAATCTGGCTTCGGGCTAGGGTTAAATTCTTTAACCGCCCGGCCGGTTTTCCCGACATCTCTGAGGCGCTCATGATGGGCGACACTACTAGCATGTCCCCATGCGCCTCACCTCGTGGAATCTTCAGCACGGCCTCGTAACCCCACCCTCACCAAGTGATGACCCAGCCGCCTTGATTGCCGCTGAAATGAGCAGGCTCACCCCTGACCTCATCGGATTGCAGGAAGTGGATTACTTGCTACCGCGCTCGGGATCGATGAATCAAGTGGGCAACTTTGCCGATTTAATGAAGACGAAATATTGGGCCTTTGCTCCCTCTCTTATCGGTTCTCCCGATGAGGATTGGCGAAATCCACGCCCCGATGATGAATTAATTGTTACCTCCGAATCGGCATCACAAGTTGCGGGTTACGGAATTGGTATCGCATCAAAAATTCCAGTTCTCTCGTGGCATCGCCTCAATCTCACTGGCTCTCCTATCGGTGCGCCTCTTGCATTTCCAGTAGATGGAAAGTTGAAACGCTTTTACGTTCGTGATCATCCACGCTCTGCTCTTGCAGCTGTCCTTGATAATGGATGGGTTGTAATTAACACCCATCTATCTTTCGTACCGGGCTTTAGTTGGTGGCAGTTGATGAAGATTAAGAGATGGACAAGAAGTTTGCCAATTAAAGATAAATCTAAGATCCTAATTATGGGGGATCTCAATATCCCGCTTGAAGTTTTTGCTAAGGGATATCAATGGAACTCGTTAGCAAAGGTAAAAACATTTCCAGCCTGGCAACCGCGCGCACAAATTGATTACTTCTTATCCCAGAAAGTTGCTTCTGAAGATGTGATGATGTTGCCTTGTCGTTATCCAGGTATCAGTGACCACATGCCGCTGACGATTGACATTAACTAGTACTTCGAAATCAGGGCGATCAAACCTTCTTCATCGAGCAAGTCAACCGGGCGATCGGTTATCGATGTCGGCACATAATGGAAACCTGCATTCACTTTATCGAGGCTGATTGCTTGTAGCTTTGCCCAAGCAAGTCTGTAAACGGCAAGTTGAATGGCAGATGAAACGCCAAGCTTCTTGGACCCAGTTTTCCAATCAATCACATCAAAACTCTCGCCATCTTTATAGACTGCATCAATTCGACCACGTACAAGCAGGCCGGCGATAACGGTTTCAAAAGGAACTTCCACTGCATGGGGTTGGCGATTGCCCCATTGGCTTGCAAGCCATGCGCGCTTAAGCTCCTCAAGGTTCTGATCGGGTTCAAGAGCGTCGACTGGGTCAAGATCATCTTCATCAAAGAGTGTGCTCTGGTTGAAATGTTTTTCAACCCAGAGGTGGAAAACAGTTCCGCGTCGCGAATATTCATCCTGAGGACGCGGCATTGGCCTGCGAATTGCCAGCGCCAACTCTTCTGGATTTTCGCTAAGAGCCACAAGAGTCGAGACCGATAAACGCGGTGGTAGAAATACCTCTGGATTGCTTTTGCCCTGATGCAACTCATTGATGAGCGCCTGTGCATCGCGCACCCACATAGTGGCATCTAAATCCTCAAGTGAATCTGGTTGGCTCGTGCGCACTAATTCGATTGCTCTGTCAAAGCTCTCTCGCCGCGTACCTAATTGATCGCGCGGCCAGGTCCCGCTATGAGGATTCTCTGTAGCAGGGTTGCGGCTGCCATCCTCTGGTGGTTGCACCTCTGAAAGGACGCGCCCGGACTTTGCCGCCAAAGTTTCTACCGTGAGATACAAAGAACTTGGCAGAACAGCTCGAGTGCCATCGCGCCATCGAGATGTGGTGCAGAGTAGATGTGTACGTGCACGAGTAACTGCAACATAACCTAGGCGAACTTCTTCGAGATATTTCATCGCACTACATTCGTCGGCAAAATCGTCAAACTTCTTCTTCACCTCGGTATTGCTCTCACATTGAGAGATATCAATTTTAGGAAGTTCCTCTTTATCTCCACGTAACGAAAATGGAATGTGTTTCTCGTTGGTAAGCCAATCATCGCGCTCGTGTCCTTGGCTCGGGAAAACTCTTTCGGCAAGTCCTGGAATTGCGACGACATCCCATTCGGCGCCTTTGGCATTGTGTACCGTCAAGATTTGAACAACATCTCGGCGAACTTCAGGTGCGCCTGATTTAAGTCCACCCTCTTCAGATGATGCAACATCTAGCCAGTTAAGGAATTCGCCAATCGTGCCCCCTGCGCGTGCAAATTTAGATGCTTCATCAAGGAAGCGGTCGAGATGACGTCGCCCATTCTGGACTCCATCTCGGAGCATTACTTCAACATCGAGAGAGAGATAATTTTCGATTTCGCCAATCAGATCGGTAAGCGGACCTGCGGCTCTTGATCGAAGTCTGCGCAGATCTGCTGCAAAGTGAGTAAGGCGTGCATAACCATCTGCAGTGAAGGCATCTTTCTTTGCATGCCCAATTTCATCAAGAGCATCGATAAGGCTCCCGAGTATCTGATCGTCGGCTTCTTCGCGGAGAGGATTGCCTGCGGCGATTTTGGCGATGAAATCTTTTGAAGTCATATGTGTGGATTCGGCTCTTGAACGTGAATATCGACCTAGGGCGGCGATATCTGCTGGGCCAATATTCAAGCGAGCTCCGGTGAGATGACGCATGAGCGCAGCGCCAGCATCGGGGTCGCTAACAATGCGCAGTAAAGAGATGACATCAGCGACTTCGGCGACATGAATTAATCCGCCCACTCCTAAAACTTCGACAGGGATGTTGCAACGACGCAAGGCAATCTCGATTTCAGCAATGAGGGATCGTGTGCGTACAAGCACCGCGAAGGAGCTTCGCTTATTTTCATCCTCTTTAGCTCGCTCAGGGCTAAACCAGAGAGCTGAGAAATATTGTGCAATTGCGTTGGCTTCGGATTCGATTGATTCGTAAATTCCGCAGGCAAGTTCGCCTGGACCAGCCCCTGTTCGAGCTACTAGCTGGGCAACATCGAGTTCGGGAATTTCGCGAATGGGCGCAGAAACGGCATTAGCTAGATCCAGAATGATCTTGTCATTGCGGAAAGTTGTGGAGAGCGAGAATTGTTTCGGTCCATTCTGTCCAACGCCTTTAGGGAAATTCTTATTGAATGCACCTATAGTCCCGGCCGCCGCTCCGCGCCAGGTATAAATCGCTTGGCAAGGATCACCAACTGCCATCACGGGATGTGCCTTGCCAAAGAGAGCTGAAAGCATCCGAACTTGCGATTGCGAAGTATCTTGATATTCATCAAGGAGTACTAATTTGTAACGCGAGCGTTCTAATTCTGCTACATCTAAATGATGAATCGAAATCTTCGCTGCAAGGGACATCTGATCATCAAATGAGAGTAACCCCTCGTTATTGCGCTTCTCAATAAATTTCTCGACCATAGGCAAGATACTTATTCGCGCTTTGAGTACCTCTTGCACTTTGCGAACCTCTGCATTGGATTTAGAACCTAGAGATTCGATCTTCTCGAGAATAGGGAGCGAGGCAGCGATTATCTTTTCGGAACTGCATTCGTGCTCCAAAACTAATCGCGTAAGCCCAATGACATCTTTAATCACCGTACTCAAAGCGCTCGTAGATCGGAACTCCTCGTCCTGCCAGTGAGTAACTAAATCAGATGCCATCTGCCAAATCGCGGCATCCCCCAATGGTTCCTCGCTTGCATCAATCCCGTAGCGAATTCCGTGCTCAGAAAGTATCCGTCCGGCGTATGAGTGATAGGTCATGACAGAAGCGTCAATAGCTATGTTTTGAGGCAAAAGGCCGGCAGCTCGCAATTGTCGCAAACGCCCTCGGATACGAACTCCGAGTTCGCCAGCTGCTTTGCGAGTAAAAGTGAGACCTAAGATTTCATTGGGTTGCAGGATTCCATTTGCAACGAGATAGAGAACTCGGGCGCTCATAGTTTCAGTCTTGCCAGATCCTGCGCCCGCAATAACAACAGCAGGCTCTAGCGGAGCTTGAATAATCGCAATCTGTTCGGGGGTAGGTGTTCGTACTTTGCTATCAACACGGGCAAGCGCTTCTGCGATAGCAATTGGGCTATAGCGAATTTCTGAACTCATTCGAAGACCGCCCTTCCATCGCTCTGGATAGGACAAGAGTTGCGGACTGGGCAACGTGGACAACGCGAATTAATCGTTGCAGTGAAAATCGCAGCCCCCATGCCTTCAGCGATATTCTCAATTTCTACTTTGAGACTATCGACATCAATTGGTCCTTGATTACGGGTAATGATTCCGACTGCATCTTTACCTAGGAAGACGAGTTCGGCACCAGCGCTAGTGCGGCTCTCATGAAGGTCCGCGAATTCGCCTTCGATGACAGCAAGTTGGTATGCCTGCATCTGCATATTGGTTCTGGCTTTTTCGGCGGTGGGAACCACCGCACCGGTTTTAAAATCTACAACAAATAGCTCACCGGATGCGCTAACTTCGAGTCGATCAACGCTTCCGCGAATCTTTGCACGTCCAATTATTATCTCAAATTCTTTTTCGACACCTACAACAGTATTTATCGATGCTTTGTGATAGCGAATAAATCTATCGAGCATTTTCACGCCCTTATCCAACTGTGTTGCGCCGAGCCAACCCGCAGATGGATCAATTAACTTCCACGAACTCTTTAATTTATCAATTAACGCCGCTTCGGTTATCGTCGAATCCTGCTCCATCAGCGCTGCGAATGCGTGAATTGCTGAGCCAAGTATTTGTGCAGTGCTATCGCCGTTGGTGCCACCGCTGCGTTCGAGAAACCATTTCACACCACATTCTTGAAAGCTCTCAGCGCTGCTGGGTGAAACAGAGATCAAATCTGCGGGCTTTACGACAGGACCCGAACTGCTTATTGGTAAAACTCCATGCCAAGAATCAACATCTGCAAGGGATAAACCTTCTTTGCTCAAACGTTGCAATATTGCCGCTGCTTTGGGATTACCACGTTCGATTTCGCCACGTAACGTTGCCACAAGTGCCGCCGGCGTAATAGGTCGTGGAACCGCAGTCATCTCAGGTTCATCGCTCCACTCACCCAATATCAAAGATGAAACCTCTTCAAAAAACGCGGAAGGTTCGTCCTCTTCCTTTGAGATTGCCGAAAGAATAAGTTGAGATTTCGCACGCGTCACTGCAACATGAAAGAGGCGTCGCTCATCTTCGAGTAACCCGCTTGCAGTGAGAGCATCGAGTTCGGCGCGAGCAAGAGCCCCGTGACGCGCCCGTTCGACAAGGCGTTCGGAACCTAAAAGAGATCCACGTTGTCGCAAATTGGGCCACGTACCTTCTTGCAATCCAGCAACTGCAACAATTTCCCATTCGCGTCCTTTAGCCGAATGAACGGTCAATATCTCAACAACATCGGGGCGCTGTCCTTTAGCGACAATCGCATCGCCCAAAATATCTTCTTGGCTAATCTGTCGGATAAAACTAGATGGGCCAGAACCAGGAAAGCGTTCGGCGTATCGGCGAGCCGATTCAAAGAGTTGCATCATCGCATCCAGATCACGATCAGCACTTGCTCCCCGTGCACCGCCACGCAATGCTTGGCGTCGCCAACTTTCGGAGAGCTTTTCATTGTCACTAGAGAGCGCGTTATTCCAAATTTCCCAGAGCAAATCCTCTCCTTGAGCACGTGGACGTTTTGCCACCTTGCGCGCCTTGGAAAGAAGTTCGTGAATGCGAATTAATGGTTGGGCCCCTTCAATAGGAATTTCACCATTCTTAATTGCCGCAATGAGGATCTCAGAACCTGTACGTAAATCCCCTGCAGGGCGGGCCGCAATGAGCGCGCGACGTATCCGGCGTAAGGAGACAGAATCTGCGCCACCAAATTCGCTGATCAATAATTCTTCGCATCGCTGCAGAGTTAATTCTTTTTCGCCGATTGCAATCTGCGCCAAGAGAAGGAAGGGTTTAATTGCAGGGTTATGCGAGAGCGCTTCAAGGTCAGATGTGACCGGGATTGAGGCTTGAGTGAGGGCGCGACGAATAGTCGATTCTTGCGCGCCACCAGAGCGCAAAATCACTGCCATCTCGCTCCATGGCCTACCTTCAATGAGATGTGCATGACGGAATTGATAGGCAATAAATTGCGCTTCTTCGCTTTGTGAACGGAAGCGCCCAACAATTACTGGCTGATGATCTGTGCTCGCTGGAGGCGTCATACAGATTCGTTTGCGAGCAGGCGCGCTGCCACGAAATTCTGATGCAACTGCAAGCCCCACATCACATATTCGAGGAAGGTTTCGGAATACTTCATTGAGGACGATCTGTTTTCCGGTCGTGAGGTAATGATCGAGTTCGGGCGTGAGTTGATCTGGGTCTGCGCCACGGAAACGTCCTACAGCGCTATCGCCATCGGCGAAGATAACTACATCTGCGCCTACGAGTTCGCGAAGTAATTTTCTCTGTGCTGGATCGCTCTCCTGGAATTCATCCACCAATATTGTGGTGAAGCGAGCGCGAAGTTCTTGGGCAATCTTTGGAAAAGTTTGCAAATGATGAAGCGCTTCAGCAACAATCTGGCTTGGGTCGATCCGCTTCTTAGAATCCTGTGCGCCTTCTTCCATCAATACCAAAGTCTCAAGGTACTGCTTCCAGAATCCAGATGCGCCTTCCCAGTACTTCTCACCGTACATTGCACCTAATTCTTTAAGGGATTGTGGAGAGAGATTGCGCTCTGAAGCTCGTAGGAAAAGGTCACGTAGTTCGCGTACAAAACCATCAGTAGTGATTGCTTGCCCTAAATCTTGATGCCAATAATTTTTACCGGAATCCTGGTCACCTTCCAAGAGATCACGTATAAAACTCTCTTGTTCGGGGCCAGACATAAGAATGGGATCTGGCGCATCTGGATTGTCTTTCATCTTGAGAATTGAAAAAGCTAAAGAGTGAAATGTCCGTGCGAGCGGTTCTTTCATGATCGCATTAGTCCCAAGCGCAACGGCATCGCGCAGTTCGGAGGCTCTTTCGCGACCAAAGGTCAACATAAGAATCGAGTTTGGATCCGTGCCTTCGTTAATACGAGCAAGTGCTGCTTCCACAAGAAGTGTTGTCTTGCCAGTGCCAGGTCCGCCTAAAACTATGAGCGGTGAACCACGATGATTAATCACGCTTTCTTGCGTGGGTGTGAGCAAAAGTTCTTTGGCGACAAGGGCGCGACGAGAGAGCTTTACCTTCTGCGCCGCTTCTTTACCCATGGCGCCATTCAACCCGACCTAGGTGACAATCGGCTGGAAGACGCCGTCAAATAATTCGGCCATCTCTTCTGGAGTGTTATCAGGGGTAATAATCCACTGATTGAAGGATCCCTTAGAGAAGGTAAATACATATCCAGGTTTGCGGCCATAAACGGCCATGAAATTCTTGCCGCGACGTAGGCGCAGTGTGCCCAGTCCCACTACAAATGGGAGTCCAGTCCCCGGGGCTCTGAACCCACGAAGAACTTTCATCGTCCAGACTTTCTTCACTGGCTTTACTGAAATGAGTTCGCTAAATTTCACTTGAATATTGCCGTGAAATGCAAATATCTTCTCTGTTCGCGAAAGCGACAAGATTACATATGTTCCAAAACGTTCAACATGCGCCATGAAAATTAATCCGAGCCAGATTCCATCGCCGCGCGATTAAGAGGTGCGTTGGCATCAGGACTCTTCTTGTTATCTGATGAGGCGATGGATTTAGCCCCGCCACTTTCAAGTTCACCGATCAAAGTGAAATGGCCATCGCCAAGTTGGCCCTGCGCACGATAGAGCTCGAGTTTGGCGCGTGTGTCAGCAATATCCAAATTGCGCATTGTTAATTGGCCGATGCGATCAACGGGACCGAAAGCAGCATTCTCTGTGCGTTCCATCGAAAGCTTTTCAGGGTGATAACTAAAATCAGGGCCCTGAGTATTGATGATTGAGAAATCATCGCCGCGACGAAGACGAATAGTTACTTCTCCTGTTACCGCTGATGCCACCCAACGTTGCAAAGATTCGCGCAACATAAGAGCTTGTGGATCTAACCAACGGCCTTCATAAAGTAGGCGGCCTAGGCGGCGGCCTTCAGCGTGGTAATTCGCGATCGTGTCTTCGTTATGAATCGCACTTAATAAACGCTCATACGCGATAAAGAGCAGGGCCATTCCTGGCGCTTCATATATTGCGCGGCTCTTGGCTTCAATTATTCGGTTTTCGATTTGATCGGCCATACCTAGCCCGTGTCGACCACCAATGGCATTTACCTCATGCATCAGTGCAACTACATCAGTGAACTCTTTTCCGTTAATCGCCGTTGGGCGACCTTGTAGGAATCTAACTGTGACATCTTCGGATGCGATAGCAACTTTCTCATCCCAGAAACGCACGCCCATGATTGGATCGACTATTTCTAACGAAACATCAAGCTCTTCAAGTTTCTTTGCTTCGTGAGTTGCTCCAAGAATATTTGCATCTGTCGAGTACGCCTTCTCAACGCTATCTCTGTAAGGCAAGTTGTTGGCAACCAACCATTCGGACATCTCTTTGCGCCCGCCAAGTTCGCGAACAAAATCTGCATCCAACCATGGCTTATAAATCTTTAAGTTTGGATTAGCGAGTAGCCCATAACGATAGAAACGTTCGATGTCATTGCCTTTATAAGTTGAACCATCTCCCCAAATTTCAACTTGATCGTCCAACATCGCGCGCACGAGTAATGTGCCAGTGACGGCGCGACCCAGTGGAGTTGTATTGAAATACTGCTTTCCGCCAGAGCGAATATGAAATGCCCCGCTTGCAATTGCGGCTAGACCCTCTTCAACGAGAGCAACTTTGCAATCAACTAAACGAGAAAGTTCTGCGCCATATTCTTTAGCGCGGCTTGGGACTGCGCCGATATTTGGTTCGTCGTATTGCCCAAGATCTGCTGTGTATGTGCAAGGAATGGCGCCTTTTGCACGCATCCATGCAACGGCAACAGAGGTATCGAGCCCACCAGAGAAAGCGATACCTACGCGTTCTCCTACCGGCAATGAAGCGAGGACTTTAGACATAGGTACAGCCTAACGGAGAAGGATTGTTAGACGTTGGCTCGTTTAGCCCGCGCCGTGAGACGAGCACGTTCGTCGCCATTGAGAATTACCTTACGGATACGAACCACAGCAGGTGTGACTTCAACGCACTCATCTTCGCGGCAGAATTCGAGAGCGCCTTCCATGTTGAGTTTCTTAGGCGGAATCAAACGCTCTGATTCGTCAGTACCGGATGCGCGCATATTCGTGAGCTTCTTTTCGCGAACACAGTTGACATCCATATCTTCAGAACGTGAGTTCTCGCCGATAACCATGCCTTCGTAAACTTCATCGCCTGGCTCAACGAAGATGCTTCCGCGATCTTGTGTGCCATAAAGTGCGTAAGAAGTAACAGTGCCCATGCGATCTGAAACTAGAGATCCAGTTCCGCGGGTACGGATATCTCCGTGCCAAGCTTCATAGCCATCAAAGACGTGGTGAAGTAAACCGGTACCGCGAGTTTCGGTAAGGAACTCGGTACGGAAACCAATAAGACCACGTGAAGGAACACGGTAATCAAGACGAATCCATCCGGTGCCATGGTTAACCATTTGCTCCATGCGACCTTTGCGAAGTGCCATCAATTGAGTCAAAACTCCGAGATATTCTTCAGGTGCATCAATTGTTAACGATTCCATAGGTTCGTGTGTCTTGCCATCAATAATCTTGATAACAACTTGTGGCTTACCCACGGTAAGTTCGAAACCTTCGCGCTTCATTATTTCAACGAGAACAGCGAGCTGAAGTTCTCCACGTCCCTGAACTTCCCAAGTATCAGGACGCTCTGTTGTGAGCACGCGCAATGAAACGTTACCAACGAGCTCTGCATCAAGACGATTCTTGACTTGGCGAGCGGTGAGCTTGGATCCACTCTTTCCTGCAAGAGGAGAGGTATTAATACCAATAGTCATCGAGATTGAAGGTTCGTCAACGATAATCAGCGGTAGCGCTACAGGATTGTCATTATCTGCCAACGTTTCGCCCAAAGTAATCGTTTCAATACCTGCGACAGCGATGATGTCTCCTGGATGCGCTTCAAGTGCAGGTACGCGCTCGAGAGCTTCGGTAATCAGAAGTTCAGAAACTTTTACTCGCTCTGTTGTTCCATCTGTTTTCATCCAAGTTACTTGTTGACCCTTACGGATGACGCCTTCGCGGACGCGGCAAAGAGCTAAGCGACCAAGGAATGGTGACGAGTCGAGGTTTGTTACATGTGCCTGCAATGGCGCGCCTTCGTGATACTCAGGGGCTGGGATGGCAGAGAAGATAGTGTCGAACAAAATATCGAGGTTTTCTTCTTCTGGCATTCCACCATCTGCTGGACGCTTCAAAGAAGCGCGTCCTGCTTTAGCGGATGCATAGACAACTGGGAATTCAATTTGTGTCTCGTTGGCATCTAGGTCAAGGAATAGTTCGTAAGTTTCATCGACAACTTCCGCGATACGTGAGTCGGGGCGGTCAACTTTATTGATAAGCAAAATTACTGGAAGGTTTTTCTGAAGAGCTTTACGAAGAACGAAACGCGTTTGTGGAAGTGGACCCTCTGAAGCATCGACGAGCAAGATAACGCCGTCAACCATTTCAAGTCCGCGTTCTACTTCGCCACCGAAATCGGCGTGGCCAGGAGTATCGATAATGTTAACAATGGTCTCTCCGCGCTTAACGGCGGTGTTCTTTGCAAGAATCGTGATGCCCTTTTCGCGCTCAAGGTCCATCGAGTCCATCATGCGCTCTTGGCCTTCGCCTTGTTTCTTATAGGCGGCAAATGCGCCCGACTGCCACAACATGGCATCAACGAGGGTTGTCTTGCCATGATCTACGTGGGCGATGATCGCAACGTTACGCAAATTTTCGCGCTTTTTGATTGGCAATCCTGCCAGGTGCGCGTTTGATGAATTAGACATTGACCCTCAGCTCCACTCGATTGTGCTCTGTATCAACATCAATAGAGCGGTGCAGAATAGCATCCAGCACGTATAACCCTTAAATCGTCTGATTATTAGGCGTGAAAAAATTACGTGTTCTGAGGGAATCCTAAATTGATTCCACCATGGCTGGGATCTAGCCAACGGCTCGTGACAACTTTACCGCGAGTGAAGAAATGAACGCCTTCCATGCCATGTGCATGCGAGTCGCCAAAGAGTGAATTCTTCCATCCACCAAATGAGTAATAAGACATTGGGACTGGAATCGGAACGTTTATGCCGACCATTCCCACTTCAACTTCATTTTGGTAGCGGCGTGCGGCTCCACCATCATTTGTAAATATCGCAGTGCCGTTTCCGTATTGATGATCATTCACTAACTTCAGAGCTTCATCATATGAATTAACGCGAAGAACGCTCAGGACTGGACCAAAGATTTCGTCGGTATAAACAGACATAGAAGGAGTTACATTGTCGAAAAGAGTGGGTCCAAGGAAGAATCCACCGCCTTCAACCTTTAAGTCACGTCCATCTACAACCAGAGTTGCACCTTCTTTTTCACCAGCAGCAATATAGGAAGCCACCTTCTCTCTATGAACCGCAGTAACGAGTGGTCCCATATCTGCACCCTTGGTGCCATCGCCAGTTTTAAGCGTTGCCATACGTTCCTTAATTTTTGCAATCAATTCATCGGCAATTGGTTCGACTGCAACTAGTGCAGAAATCGCCATGCAACGCTCGCCCGCAGAACCAAAGCCAGCGTTGATTGCAGCATCGGCAGCAAGATTCAAATCTGCATCAGGCAGAACAACCATGTGGTTCTTGGCGCCCCCGAGTGCTTGCACACGTTTTCCAGCTTTAGTTCCTGTTTCATACACGTAACGTGCAATTGGTGTTGAGCCAACAAATGAAATGGATTTAATTCCTGGATGCGTCAGAAGCGCATCGACAGCTTCTTTATCTCCATGAACAACATTGAATACACCATCGGGAAGTCCGGCCTCCTTCCAGAGTTGAGCCAAAAACATCGCAGCGCTTGGATCTTTCTCAGATGGTTTTACGATTACGCTATTGCCGCAAGCTATTGCAACAGGGAAAAACCACATCGGCACCATTGCGGGGAAATTGAATGGAGAAATAATCGCTACCGGTCCTAATGGTTGGCGGATGGAGTAAACATCAACGCCAGTTGAAACTTCTTCTGAAAATCCACCTTTGAGTAGATGGGGAATTCCGCACGCAAATTCAACGACTTCTAGCCCACGTGTTACTTCGCCAGCAGCATCACTCAAAACTTTGCCATGCTCTTGGGTTATAAGCGCGGCAATCTTCTCTTTATTGACGTGTAGCAATTCGCGGAAGGCAAAGAGAACTTGGACCCGTTTAGTTAAAGAGCTATGGCGCCACTGCTCAAAGGCCTTGGTTGCAACGGCCACCGCTGCATCGACCGTTGCCGCATTTGCAAAGTCCACACTGCCTGTTACCTGCCCCGTCGCGGGATTGTAAATATCGCCATGACGATCTGCTTTTTGGGTAGAAAGTGAGCCGTTAATCCAGTGCGTAATGTGGGTCATATGCTCACTTTACTTCAGACGTTATAGTGACGCTAATGAACCCTTATTGAGCGCTTTACGAGAAGGTCCTAGGAGGACTGAGATGATCAAACCCGTTCCTAATCCAACCCTTGGCGCGAGCGTTTACGCCGCCGACAGAGAACATGTCTTTCACTCCTGGTCCGCCCAAGCTCAAATCGCTCCCATGACCGTTGCTGGTGCGCAAGGCTCCTATTTTTGGGATTACGACGGGAAAAGTTATTTAGATTTTTCTTGCCAATTGGTTTTCACCAACATTGGCCACCAACATCCAAAGGTTGTTAAGGCCATTCAAGAGCAAGCTGCAGTACTAACCACTATTGCGCCACAACATGCCAACATCGCGCGCAATGAAGCCGCTGCACGTATCGTCGAATTAGCAGGTTCAAAATTTAACAAGGTCTTCTTTACTAATGCTGGTGCCGATGCGATTGAAAATGCAATCCGTATGGCTCGCTTGCATACAGGAAAGCATAAAATCTTTTCTACTTATCGCTCGTATCACGGCAACACCGGTTCAGCGATTAATGCAACTGGCGACCCACGCCGTTTCCCTAACGAGAATAGCTCTGGCCACGTTCATTTTTGGGGACCATACCTTTATCGCTCATCATTCTGGGCGACAACTGAAGCTGAGGAATGTCAGCGAGCACTAGAACATCTTGAGCAAACAATTATCTTTGAGGGTCCAAAAACAATTGCAGCGATAATGATCGAAACTGTTCCAGGTACTGCAGGAATCCTCGTGCCACCTAAGGGCTATCTCGAAGGTGTCCGCGCACTTTGCGACAAGTATGAAATTCTTTGGATTGCCGATGAAGTCATGGCTGGATTTGGACGTACGGGTAAGTGGTTTGCCTTCCAGCATTCATCCGTCGAGCCCGATCTCATCGCATTCGCTAAGGGCGTTACTTCGGGATACATCCCACTCGGCGGCGTCATCATTCCTGATTACATCGCAAAGACATTCGATGATCGCGTCTTCCCCGGTGGACTTACTTACTCTGGCCATCCGCTCGCGTGCGCGACTGCTGTCGCAACGATTGATGCAATGAAAGAAGAGAAGATCGTCGAAAATGCCGCACACATTGGCGAAACAATCTTGGGTCCTGGTCTTCGCGAATTAGCAAAGAAGCACAAGGTCATTGGTGATGTGCGAGGCGTGGGTGTTTTCTGGGGAATGGATATAGTCATCGATCGCCAATTACGCACACCGATTGCGCCTTACGGTGCTTCGAGTCCTGCAATGAATGAACTTATCGCTGCCTGCAAGAAGAATGGCCTCATGCCATTTCCTAACTTCAACCGCCTACATATGACACCACCATGCAACATCTCAGAAGCAGATGCGCGGCTAGGTCTTGAGATGTTAGATAAGGCGCTTACTGAAATCGAAAAGCACTACACAGGAGCGTAAAAGCTAAACGTTGAACCTAAATTCAACGACGTCTCCATCATGCATGATGTATTCCTTACCTTCCATCCGCACTTTGCCATGTGCTTTGGCTTCAGCCATTGATCCTGCTGCTACAAGATCGTCAAAGGAAACAACTTCAGCTTTGATGAAGCCCTTCTGGAAATCTGTATGAATAACGCCTGCGGCCATTGGCGCAGTGTCGCCTACGTGAATTGTCCATGCGCGCGCTTCTTTAGGACCTGCAGTTAAATAAGTTTGTAATCCTAGAGTCCGAAAACCCACGTGAGCCAATGTTGCAAGGCCCGGTTCTGATAGTCCAATCGATTCTAAAAGTTCTAGTGCATCTTCATCGCTGAGCTCTGCGAGTTCTGCTTCGGTTTTTGCGTCAAGAAAAATCGCTTCAGCTGGCGCAACGAGTGCTTGAAGAGTTTTGCGAAGTTCTTGATCATTAAGTTCTGCTGCATCTACGTTAAAGACATAAAGGAATGGTTTTGCTGTCATCAACTGTAATTCGGAAATCAGAGCGAGATCGATCTTGCTACTAGATAGCGGCTTGCCTTCATTGAGAAACTTCTCGGCTTCTTTAACTGCTTCAAGAACTTGCACGCGCTCTTTATTTACCCGCGCCTCTTTTTCAAGACGAGGCAACGCTTTTTCGATTGTTTGCAAATCGGCGAGCGCGAGTTCGGTGTTAATGATTTCCATATCGCTTGCTGGATCGACGCGACCTTCGACGTGAACAACATCGCCATCATTGAAAACTCGAATCACTTGGCAGATTGCATCGGTCTCGCGGATATTTGCTAAGAATTTATTTCCAAGCCCAGCACCTTCAGATGCGCCTTTAACGATTCCGGCGATATCCACGAAAGATACGACAGCGGGCAAGAGCGCTTGCGAGCCAAAGATGCCAGCGAGTACCGCTAAACGCGCATCGGGAACTCCGACGACTCCTACGTTGGGTTCGATGGTGGCAAAGGGATAGTTGGCAGCTAGGACGTTGTTCTTGGTCAGAGCGTTAAAAAGGGTGGACTTACCCACATTGGGCATCCCGACAATTCCGATAGAAAGACTCATGAGGAGTAGAGCCTACGGGGGTTCGTCAGTGGTTCCTGCCACGATAGGCCCATGACCATATCTATAGCTATCGCCACCTTCTTCCTAGGTATCGCTGCGGGGGTCCTTTTCTCCAAAAATCGCGGAGCCGGAGCCGTAGAAGCCCTCGAAAAACAGATCGCCTCCATGCAAAAGGCGCAGACTGAAACTACCCGCGTCGCCACCGAACTTGAAGCCATGAAGAAATCTGTCGAATCTCTCTCTACTCAAGCTCGCGAAGCCGACCGTAGTCGCATTGCGGCGGAGGAAGGAATTCGCAAGGACTTAACAAACATGGCACAAGCAAATAAATCTCTGTTGGATGAGACGACAAAGATTGCTGGTGCACTCACAAGTTCGCAAAAGCGTGGGAAATTTGGCGAAGCGCAATTGGAAATGTTACTTGAGACATCCGGTCTTATCGAAGGTGAACATTTCACACGACAAAAATCTTTCAAAACAGATGATGAGAAGACAGGCATTCCCGATATCACGATATCTATGCCTGGTTCCAGCATGCTCTTTATCGATTCCAAGTTTCCCTTCGACAGAATTCTTGAAGCATATGAGACGTCAGATCCTGATAAACGTGAAGAGTTGATGACACAACATGCAGATGATCTCCGCAAACATATTGATGCTTTGGCCAAGCGTGGTTACGCGGATAAGGATTCCTCTCCAAACTTTGTCGTTCTCTTTGCGCCTTTTGAATCAATCCTGACCGAAGCACTTCGAGTTAACAGCAATTTACTCAACTACGCCTTCGTTAAAGGTGTCACTATCGCAACGCCAACTACGATGATGGCTCTTCTGCGCACAGTGGGATATATCTTTAGTCGCAATCGCCTAGCTGAAAGCGCGACCGAGATTCAAGAGCTTGCAGGTACATTCCTCAAAAATGTTGCAGCGCTTCACACCAAGATTGTCACCGTCGGAGATCGACTTAAAAGCACTCTTAAGGCATATAACGAGATGATTCCAACAGCAGAGAGCACAGTTTTGAGCCCGGCCAAGAAGATTTTGAACTTAGGGGTTTCCGGGGATGCCAGTAAACTTAAGGCCTTCCCTGAAGTTTCAGAGAATGTGCGACAACTCAAGAGTAATCTTGCTCTCGATGCCCCCGAAGATTTTATTGATGCAGAAGAAGTAGACGAGGAGAACTAATGACTTCCCCCACGATTCAACGCCCGCCAGTCAAAATTTCGGCAGCCGGATTAACAAAGCCTGGCGTCGCCGTACTTCAATTCTTGATAATTTCGCTCTTTGTTCTCATTGAACTTACTTTGCGCCACGGAATCGGAATTCTCACTGGCCTAGCAATCTGTGCTGTCGTTCTCGGCGGCATGCGCTTTGGTCGAACCGGAACTGCATATATATGCGCAGTCACCCCGCCAATTGCATTTGCAACCTTTCTACTTTTCTCACTTGTACTCATTGATGGATTGCATCCATCCCGCGTCGGCTTAGATTTCATCGCATCCCTTGCAAGCGCTGCACCTTACCTAATTATTGGTTCGGCTCTTGCGTGGCTCAATTACTTCAAAAATAGGAGATGAAATTATTTCCCGCCGAGTAAACGTGTAAAGAAATTTCCGTTTCCTGGCGCTGGTGTCGTTTGTGCATTCTTATCGCATGAACAACGTTGGCTCTTAGGGATGCCATAGAGCGCTTGCTCAATATGGTTTCCGCAACCACTCCATGTTGGTTTTCCACATTTTCTGCACGTTGTCTTGCTGCACATATTCGTTCCTTTTCTCTAGTGAGTTATTTTTGGGGCTTACTACTTGATCATTGCCGGTATAAAACGAGCTGGTGATTTACTCCACGTGAGGTATCCGCCATCCAGATTGAGGGCGGTAAAGCCCAGCTCCTTTAAGAGCAAAGCCGCAGTGTGTCCGCGCATTCCCACCTGACAGTTAACAACGACTTTCTTGCCTTCGATTTCGTTGAAGCGTTGACGAAGATCATCTACTGGAATATTTATCGAACCCGGAATCGTTCCGCGGGCGAATTCTGAAGCGGTTCGCACATCAACGCAGATGTACCCGTTTTCCCTAAAAGCTTCGACTTCGTGCCATTGAACGTTTGCTGTCAGCCCAGATAAGAGATTTTCGGCGATATAGCCCAACATATTCACTGGATCCTTCGCGGAACCAAATGGCGGCGCATAAGCAAGTTCTAAATCTGCAAGCTGTGGTCCCGTAAGTCCGCCTCGCATTGCAGTTGCTATGACATCTATACGTTTATCAACGCCCTCTTTGCCAATCCCTTGCGCACCGAAAATTGCACCAGTGGTCGGATCAAGTAAGAGTTTGAGAGACATCGTTTGAGCACCTGGGTAATAACCTGCATGAGATCCCGGATGTGTATGTATGGCTTGATACGGACGTTTCGCCGAAATCAATCTCTTTTCGTTCCAACCAGTAGTTGCAATCATTAAGTCAAAAACTTTGACTATGGCTGTGCCGATTGTTGAAACGGATCTCACTGTTAATCCATTGATGTGATCGGCTACGACGCGACCGTGGCGATTAGCAAGATTGGCAAGGGGCACTAAAGAAGGGCCACCATCAATCGAATCCACTTTCTGTGCGGCATCTCCCACGGCATAAATATCAGGGTTGCTCGTTTGGTTAAAATCGTTGGTTAAGATTCCTCCACGTTCACCAATAGAAAGTCCAGCACTTACCGCAAGTGATGTGTCAGGACGGACTCCGATTGCCAAAATTGTCATCTCACTTGATAGAACTTCACCACTTGAAAGTGTGACAGAAGTTGAATCCATAGATGCCAAGCTATCTCCGAGGAATACTCGAACTCCATTAAGAACCATTTCATCCGCGACCATGCTCGCCATTTCAGGATCAAGCGGCGCTAGAAGCTGTGGTGTTGCTTCCACAATGGAAGTAGCAATCCCACGATGTACGAGGTTTTCGGCAATCTCTACCCCGATGAATCCGCCACCAATGACTACAGCGTTCTTAGGTTTCTTTGCGACTTCAGCAACAATTCGTTCCACATCTTCCACGGTGCGCAAAGTTAAAGCGCTTTCTATGCCAGGTAGCGATGGGACTATGGGGGTTGCCCCCGGGCTAAGGATCAATTTGTCATATGAAATCTCATCAAATTCGCCTGTAATTAAACTCAAAACTTTGAGAGTTTTAGCGCGCGCATCAATCTCGGTCGCTTGCACCAGAACGCGTACATCAAGCTTAAATCGGGCATGAAGTGATTCTGGCGTTTGTAGCAAGAGGGAGGATTCATCCTCAATTACTCCCCCAACAAAATAAGGAAGGCCACAATTTGCATACGACACATGACCACTCTTTTCGAGGACGATGATCTCTGCGTTCTCATTCAGGCGCCGCAAACGTGTAGCAGCAGACATACCGCCCGCAACTCCACCAATAATTACTATTTTCATCAGTTCATCACAACTGGATACCCGTTAGCTACCCAATCGACAATTCCATTCTTTAGATTTGCAATTGATTTAAATCCTGTGCTTTCCATCTGATCGACTGCAACCAATGAACGTCGTCCGCTTCGGCAATAGACGGCATACGATTGAGATTTATCGAGCTTTGCAATTTCGTTAGCAAATGTCGTTGATTCAACATCAATATTGATGGCACCTTCGATATGACCACTGATAAACTCCTCTCGGGTACGAACGTCGAGTACCACTACGCCGGGTTCTTTTGCTTTTGCAGAAAATTCTGATGAGTTCATGGTTGTTACAGCTCCTCCGGTTGATGAACATGCAGTAAGTGTTAAAGCGGCGACGATTGCTAGGGCAAGTTTTTTCATCTTTATGCCAGTGTTAGGAAAAGTTTTTGAAGTTTGTCGGATACGGCAGGACCATTTGTAGAGCCCTCTTCGAGGCATTCTTTTAGATTGGCTGCAATCAAAGTAAAAGCGGCCGTGTTCACCGCTTTACCAACAGCTGCCATCTGCGTAACAATCTCTTCGCAGGTGCGCCCCTCTTCGAGCATGCGAACGACTGCGCCGAGCTGGCCGTGTGCTCGCTTGAGTCGCTTGGTGAGGGCTTCAAGTTGAGCGGGATCGGTGAGGACGCTTGATGACGTCTTCTTTGCCATGGGGTTCTCCTTAGTGCTTGTTATTGCTTACTCTCTCATACCCCTAGGGGTATATGCAAATCTGGATTCAATTAAGGGCTGCCACTCAGGGTTCGCTCTTGTGGCGTCTAATACACAGGTTTAACGTGTCGGCAACGAGGAGAGGCGATGGTGCTTCCCTTATTGAGGAGAAATAATGGGAAAAGTTTTCGCTGCGCCAGGCCAACCAGGTTCTGTTGCAACATACAAGTCACGTTATGACCACTGGATTAACGGGGCGTATGTGCCACCAAGTTCAGGCCAATATTTCGAGAATGTAAGTCCAGTCAACGGAAAGGTTTTCTGCGAAGTTGCTCGAGGCAACGCACAAGATGTCGAACTCGCACTTGATGCAGCACATACTGCAGCTCGTGCATGGGGTAAAACTTCTGTGACTGAGAGATCCAATATCTTGCTTAAGATTGCAGATCGTATGGAAGCAAATCTCGAAGCGCTAGCAGTTGCCGAAACTTGGGAAAATGGAAAACCTGTTCGCGAAACTTTAGCTGCGGACTTGCCACTTGCAATCGATCACTTTAGATATTTTGCAGGCGCGTTACGTGCCCAAGAAGGTGCGTTAAGCGAACTTAACGATGACACCGTTGCCTACCATTTCCACGAACCGTTGGGGGTTGTTGCGCAAATTATTCCTTGGAACTTCCCAATCCTTATGGCTGTCTGGAAACTTGCACCAGCACTTGCTGCCGGTAACTGCATAGTTCTTAAGCCAGCCGAACAAACACCAGTTTCGATTCACTTCTGGATGGATCTCATTAAAGATCTCCTTCCACCAGGGGTCCTTAATATTATTAACGGCTTCGGCGTAGAAGCAGGTAAACCACTTGCATCATCACGTCGCATTGCAAAGGTTGCCTTCACTGGTGAAACAACCACAGGTCGTTTGATCATGCAATATGCAGCCGAGAACATCATTCCTGTCACCCTCGAATTAGGTGGCAAAAGCCCCAATATCTTCTTCAAAGATGTTGCCGAAGCTAAGGATGATTTTTACGACAAGGCGCTCGAAGGCTTCACAATGTTCGCCCTCAATCAGGGCGAAGTTTGTACTTGTCCATCTCGTGCACTTATCGAGAGCTCCATATATGACCAATTCCTTGCTGATGCCACTGTCCGCACGAAGGCAGTCATCCAAGGAAACCCACTTGATACAGACACAATGATTGGCGCTCAATCGAGCAACGATCAACTAGAAAAAATCTTGTCCTACATAGAAATTGGAAAAGCCGAAGGCGCAAATCTCGTCACCGGCGGACATCGTGTGGAACTTCCTGGCGATCTCGCAGGTGGTTACTACGTTGCACCAACAATCTTCGAAGGCAAGAACTCCATGCGAATCTTCCAAGAGGAAATCTTTGGGCCTGTCGTATCGGTAACGCGATTCGATGGATTCGATGAAGCAATGAAGATCGCCAATGACACGCTTTACGGTCTAGGTGCTGGCGTTTGGACACGTGACATGAACACGGGATATCGCGCAGGTCGCGAGATTCAAGCAGGTCGCGTTTGGACAAATTGCTATCACGACTATGCAGCGCATGCAGCGTTTGGTGGTTATAAGTCTTCAGGTATTGGCCGAGAAACTCACAAGATGATGCTCGATCATTACCAACAGACAAAGAACCTCCTTGTTTCTTACTCTCCGAAGAAGCTTGGATTCTTTTAACCACTAGTCGGAGCCCGGGGGTTGCGCAGAATAGGCGTAGCCCCCGTGACTCTGCCCGGAAGTATTAGGCTCTAGGTATGGTTGCTACAGAGATAATTCCTCCTCGCGTTAATGTGACTGAGGAAGCTGCAGAATTGTTGCGGAAATTAACCGCAGCGCACGGTCCTTTAATGTTTCATCAATCAGGTGGTTGTTGTGATGGTTCATCCCCGATGTGTTACCTCGCTGGCGAATTCAGGGTTGGAGGTTCCGATGTTTTTCTTGGCAATCTCGTTATTAAAGGAATCACTGCACCTATAAAAGTCTGGATTTCGTTAGGACAATTTGAATATTGGAAGCACACACATTTAACGATTGACGCTGTTGCAGGTCGAGGCGGTGGTTTCTCACTCGAAGCACCCGAGGGATTTAGATTCATAATTCGATCGCGTCTATTTAGCGATCAAGAGTGGGCCATTCTTGAGAATGTGCCAATACTCACTGGGGCTAGCGCTTAATCACCTTTAAAATCGGAAAGGTACGGGCTAGTAACGAAACTTGACCTATACGCTGACTCAGTGAATACGCTCGAGAAAGAACTTCCCATAGTTATCCAAGGTGGGATGGGCATTGCCGTATCTTCTTGGCAACTTGCACGGGCGGTATCGCACAAGGGCCAACTTGGAGTTGTCTCCGGAACCGCAATTGACGCGGTCTTTGCGCGCAGGCTTCAAGATGGTGACCCCACTGGTGATCTTCGCAGAGCTGCCGCTGCGTTTCCATTTCCAGAAATTGCAGAACGTGTTTTGGAACGCTATTTCTGCGAAGGTGGAATTGCTGAAGGTTTGCAATACGCAACTATTCCTAAATTAATTATCAAGCCCAACCCTGACGCACTCGAACTCAACGTCCTCGCAAACTTTGCCGAAGTATGGCTAGCGAAAGAGGGGCACGATGGCGTTGTAGGTATTAATTACTTAGAAAAGATTCAAATGGGCACGCCCAGCGCCGCATATGGCGCAATGTTGGCGAGCGTTGATTTTGTATTGATGGGCGCTGGTATTCCCGCGGAAATACCTCAACTTCTCAATCACTTAGCAGCGCATCAAGCGGCTTCCTTAAATATCACCGTCGATGAAGCAACTTCACAATATAAATCAACCTTCTATCCAAAAATCTTCACAAATAGAACTCTGCCTCCACTTCTCCGCCCTAAATTCTTGGCGATTATTTCAGCACATGTTCTTGCCGCCTACCTTGCTAAAGACGAAATCACCAAGCCTGATGGTTTCATCGTTGAAGGTTTCAACGCAGGAGGACATAACGCTCCTCCCCGTGGAACAATGATTTTGGATGAAGACGGACAGCCTGTCTTCGGCCCCCGCGATGAAGCTGATCTTGAAAAAGTTGCAAAGGTTGGTTTGCCTTTTTGGCTTGCCGGTGGATATTCAACCCCAGAATTAGTCGAGAAAGCGCAATCACTTGGCGCAGTTGGCGTACAAGTGGGATCCTTATTTGCTCTTGCGAAAGAAACGGGTCTAACCGCAACGTTACGCGATGAGATGATGCAAAATCTTCGTGATGGTTCATTAGAGGTTCGCACCGATCCGTTTGCTTCGCCCACCGGATTTCCATTTAAAGTCGTCTCGCTGCCCGACACAATTTCTACTTCACAAAGTTATACGCAAAGACCTCGGCTTTGCGATTTGGGTTATCTACGCATCCCTTATGAACGAACGCCAGGAACCGTCGGATATAGATGTGCTGCAGAACCAGTACATGTCTTTATTCGCAAAGGTGGAACAGTCGAAGATGCTCTAGGGCGAAAATGTTTATGTAACGCACTTATGGCCGATATAGGGCTGGCAAATACCCGTGGCACTGGGTATACCGAATTACCCCTTGTAACTCTTGGTGCAGACCTTGCAGGAATTAACAGCGCCTTAGAACGATTCCCTCAAGGCTGGGGAGCCGCTGAGATTGTCGACTACCTAATGAGCGGTGTGCTAGCACTGAGAGGAAAATCTCTGCCAAGTTAAGGCAAATACCTAGTCAAAGCGGCCAAAAGTGAGCAAGATAAAGGGTGTGAGCAAGCCAGTAGTGTCGCTAGATCAAGTAACTATTCGATTTGCTGGTGATAGTGGCGATGGCATGCAGCTGACCGGTGATCGTTTCACTATGGATACCGCAAGCCTAGGAAATGATTTATCTACTCTGCCTAACTTCCCTGCTGAAATTCGAGCACCTCAAGGTACTGTCCACGGAATTTCATCCTTCCAACTTCACTTTGCAGATCACCACGTACAAACTCCAGGCGATGCTCCAGATGTATTGGTAGCCATGAACCCTGCCGCTCTTAAAGCAAATATCAAAGAATTAAAGCGCGGAGCGACAATCATCGTTGATAAAGATGAATTTACCACGCGAAATCTTTCTAAAGTTGGGTATGCAACTAATCCACTAGAAGATGGCTCACTCGAAAGCTACAAGATTCATGCGGTCGGCCTAACATCTTTAACTGTTGCGGCGCTATCAGAATTGTCACTTACTCGCAAAGAAGCTGAACGTTCAAAGAATATGTTCGCTCTTGGTTTGTTGACTTGGATGTATCACCGTCCCACAGAGTCCACCGAAAATTTCTTGAAGGCAAAGTTTGCAACCAAGCCAGAAATTCTTGCAGCGAACCTGCTTGCTTATAAAACTGGCTGGAACTACGGAGAGACCACCGAAGATTTCGCTGTTTCTTATGACATTGGCAAGGCAAAGATGCCTGCGGGTAAGTACCGCAACATCAGCGGAAATACTGCAATGGCCTACGGTTTGATCGCAGCATCACAGCGCAGCGGATTGCAATTGTTCTTGGGCTCCTACCCCATCACTCCTGCTTCCGATATTTTGCATGAACTTTCAAAACATAAGAAGTTTGGTGTCATCACCTTTCAAGCAGAAGATGAAATTGCTGCGGTCGGATCAGCCCTTGGTGCTTCTTACGGTGGAGCACTAGGCATCACCACAACTTCAGGCCCAGGCGTTGCCCTTAAGAGCGAAATGATTGGCCTTGGCGTAATGCTCGAACTGCCGCTGATTATCATCGATGTACAGCGCGGTGGGCCCTCTACCGGATTGCCAACAAAGACCGAACAAGCAGATTTACTTCAGGTGATGTTTGGGCGCAACGGCGAATCTCCTGCAGTTGTTCTTGCACCCTCGCACGCTAGTGATTGCTTTGCTATTGCAATCGAAGCTGCCCGCATCGCAACAACGTATCGAGTCCCAGTATTTATTCTCTCTGATGGCTACATTGCTAACGGTTCTGAACCATGGATGATCCCTGACATTGATTCTCTGCCGGATTTGCATGTGGAGTTCGCTAAAACTCAAGAAAATTTCATGCCCTACCTGCGCGAGCCAAAAACTCTCGCACGCCCTTGGGCAATTCCTGGCACTAAAGGAATTGAACATCGCATTGGCGGCCTAGAAAAAGCAGATAAGACCGGCGAGATTTCTTATGACCCTGCAAACCATGACTTCATGGTGCGCACCCGCGCAGCCAAGGTTGCAGGCATCGAAGTCGCAGATTTAGAAATAGATGATCCATCTGGCGAAGCAGAGCTGCTCGTTCTTGGGTGGGGATCAACATACGGACCAATTGCATCAGCTATCGAAGTTCTACGCGCCAGCGGCGAGAAAGTTGCCCAGACCCACCTACGTCATCTCAATCCTTTCCCTAAAAACCTTGGTGAAATTCTGCAGAAGTACCCAAAAGTTATGGTTCCGGAAATGAATTTAGGACAGTTAGCAATGCTTTTGCGTAGCCAATTCCTGAAAGATGTCATCTCTCTTAATCAGGTACGTGGACTTCCCTTTACCACTGCAGAGATAGCCGATTCGATCAAGGCGGTGCTCCATGGCTGATATCGCTCTCACAAAGAAAGATTTCACATCAGAACAAGAAGTGAAATGGTGCCCAGGTTGTGGCGACTATTCCATCTTGTCCACGATGCAAATCTTCTTGCCCGAACTAGGTATCCCCCGCGAAAATATCGTCTTCGTATCAGGTATCGGTTGTTCATCCCGGTTCCCTTACTACCTAGAAACTTTCGGCATGCACTCCATCCATGGTCGTGCACCAACCATTGCCACAGGGCTTGCGATTTCACGTCCCGACCTGAGCGTCTTTGTCATCACCGGTGACGGTGATTCGCTTTCAATCGGTGGAAACCATTTAATCCATGCACTTCGTCGCAATATCGAACTCAAAATCTTGCTCTTTAATAATCGTATTTACGGCTTAACAAAGGGTCAGTACTCACCAACGAGTGAGCAAGGCAAGATTACAAAATCCACACCTGCTGGATCACTTGATTCGCCATTTAATCCAATCTCTTTAGCGCTTGGCGCAGAAGCATCCTTCGTTGCCCGGAGCGTCGATAGCGATCGCAAGCACCTCACTGAGGTTCTCCGTGCTGCCACAGCTCACAAAGGATCTGCTCTCATTGAGATTTATCAAAACTGCCCAATCTTCAACGATGGCGCTTTTGATTCAGTTAAAGATCCTTCCACAAAAGGCGCCGCCCTTCTTCAGATGGTTCATGGACAAGCAATCAAATCTGAAACCCATGGCGTTATCCGAGAAAACGGATCACTTAAACTTGTTGAATTAGTAAACACAAATGAGGCAGACCTAATTATCCACGATGCCCATAACCCAGATCCTTCTTATGCCTTTGCGCTCTCTCGTCTATCAGCATCTGAGTTAGACCACGTTCCAGTGGGAATATTTCGTGATGTTGCACGCGCAAGTTACTCGGCGCAGGTAAATACTCAAATTAGCGACATCATCGCAAAGGATGGCGCAGGAGATCTACATAAACTGCTTAACAGCGGCGATACCTGGACAGTTGAATAGCGCTTTTCTTAATTGACTCCGTGGTAGATATAAGTCGAACCTGAGTGGGTATCGAACCAATCGATATCAATTTCGGTACCTAAGACAATCGTATTTCCAGAGTTAGATATCGCTGCTAAGCCATGCCACGTATCTTGACTTAATGTTTGTTGCACCCAGACTGTGCCGCCGTCTTGAGATACCCAAACTAAATTGCCGGGTTCGGTAGCTCCAAGATTTAGGGCCACAAGCTTTGTACCATCCCGAGATACTCCTAACCCATATCCGTAATAAACTGGATCTGGATTCCATTGCGTAAAAGTATCTCCGCCGTCTTTAGACAAGTAGAAGCCATTTCCATTGGCTCCAATCAAAATAGTGTTGAGATCGTCAGATGAATCCGCCACCCAGCAACAAGAGCCCCAATTGGTTCCTCCATGGCTATTTAGCGACCAAGTCATACCGCCATCTTGGGATTGCCAGAAGTCGAACTCTCCTAATGCCCAAACTTTAGAACCATCAAGAGTTGTTTTTACAGATCTAACTTCCGTGTTTAAAAAGAAACTTGCAGCACTGGTCCAGTTGGCACCACCGTCTACTGATCGAAGAACGGTGCCGCCGGCAGCCCAAGCAGAACCAGTCCAATGTTCACGTGTACCGATGAAAATCTTTTGCATATCGCTGGATAAACTCAAAGAGATACTTGCTTCTTCTATTCCAGAGCTAGTCCAAGAGGCTCCGGCATTTGAAGAAATGTAAAGGTCACCTTTGAATTGAACTGTTGCCAGATTATTTCCATCAGGTGAAGACCAGGCAGCTGAAAATGGGTGGGTGCTCACATCTAGAGCAGTGGATGGAGTGATGTCTGACCATGAGAAACCAGAATCTATCGAACGCCAGAGAGCGTCTCCAAGAGCGGCGACTATTTTTGTCCCATCTGAAGACAAGGCATAAGTAGGTTGGTTAACCCAGTCGGAGTTAGTAAAGGCAGGAAGAGTTGCTACAGCCCAATATGCACTAGCCGACGATGACGGCGATGAACTGCTCGACGATGATGGCGAGGCCGTTGGGTTAGGTGATGTATCACTGGATTCAATGGTGAGCTTATAGAGCGCACTCGATGATTGAGTAGGTGAGGTAAAGGTAATGGTGAAGCTTGATGAATCAATCGTCTCAACAGTAAATCCACTCTGAGGAGTGGTGAAATCTGAACCGTAGTT
>CAFBLE010000004.1_pt1 | contig 146776 bp, 135 predicted proteins | sample 7268091 | NCBI WGS metagenome assembly CAFBLE01 (sample SAMEA6814032, study PRJEB35770) | freshwater metagenome | biome: Freshwater; feature: Freshwater reservoir; material: water | place: Czech Republic | collected 2016-04-20 | depth 30m m | reverse complement strand
CATCGCTTCTCTCCAAATTCATCGTGCAAGGTGCTCCCGTATGGACCACGCACGGCAACTTGTGAGGAGGCCGATGGGTTAACCCTTACAGGTGCAAGGGGAGAGTGCAAGGCAGGGGGTTGGGCAGACCCAACCTTTTAGGATGAAATCTGAGCTTCGTCTCCTTTTAAGGCGAGCAGGCCCCAGGGATGGCGATGTCCCCGAAGGCATTCGGATCAATGGCAACCCCAAGCGGCAAGTCAAGGCAGATGATGTTCGTCCATTTGAAAACATCCCAGCTAATGGTTTGGACACTTGAAGGCAGAGAGATTGAAGAGAGAGCGGTGTTATAAAAAGCTCCGTGATCAATCCTTACGAGCGTGCTGCCAACAATAGTAACCGAGGCTAGGTTTGTGGAATCAGCAAAGGTATAGGAATTGATTATCCCGACACCGTTCCCGATGGTCACACTCGTCAATGAAGGTGTGGAGTTAAAAGCCTCTGCCTCAATATAGGTGACTGAATTGGGGATTATCACATCTGTTACATGCGAACCCCGTAATCCCCAAGGGCCGATGGAGGTTACAGAGGAGTCAATATTCACCGCGCCAACACAATTGGAGTTTGTATCGAGAATTCCATCGGAAGTTACGTGGTAAGTCCCGCTAACGCCACAAGGGAAGTCTGCATCCGTATTAGATGGCATCTGATCTAATGAGCGCCAATGATCAACCCCCCAGGTGTCATCGCGAGTTTCAATAGTAAATTTGTATACATCTGTGGAGAGTGCGAATGTTCCACATGGGCCAAAGGAGCGATTACCATCGAAATTTGCGACAAAACTTGTCGCAGTTATATCGCTCGGATAAATACCGACATCGTTGACAACATATGCATATCCATGTCCATCACCAGTGACATAGTCACTGTTGCCGGTGGCACCGGAATATCCACCCCATGGATCACCATAAACATCTAACCCAGGATAATCGCTTGCATCGCGGCCACCATCAAAGAGAACTTCAGCACTTTGTGTCGATGTGCCCTGGTTGGCACACGTAGGAAGTGCGAGATAGAGAGGATTAGATTCGGTTCCCGAGTAGGCCTTTATGATGAAATCTTTACCGTTGCATTCACTGGGAATATTACTTATCTGAACGCCGCTAAGTTGGAAGTCACCTTCATTGGCGCTATTAACAAAACTCGAAACAGGTGTAACGGTAAGAGTGCTCTCTGCGTTCGATCCGCAGTAAACAGTCTGCGCAACCCCTTGTCCAAATTCAACGGGCCCTGAGTTGATATTGATATTTGCAGCAAGAGTAGAACCAAGAGCGACGGTAATTGAAAGCAGTCCGATACCTAAAATGATTTTGACAGGTTTACCTTTAGGGGCGCGAGAACGACCGCCATCGCTAAAGTTCAAGACCGACATCGAATCCCTCCCTATTCCTCGAGTCTTCACGGTCCAGTATTGGCCGTGCATGGCCACGTGTGAGGCGGCCGACGGGAGCAATCCTGAGAGCCGAGGAGCGCAACTTCAATTGCAAGGTTGGGTTTACCCAACCTAATTAGAAGTTATTTTCGAATTCGACTGAATCGATTCTTCTGTAGGCACTTTTAAGTCTTACTGGTGGCGGGTGAAGGATTTGAACCTTCGAAGGCAGAGCCGGGGGATTTACAGTCCCCTCCCATTGGCCGCTCGGGCAACCCGCCAGGGTCGAACAGAACTTGCGGCAATTATGGATTGTGCGAGGTCAAAGGATACCGTAGGCAAGTAGGCGCGCAAACCGCCTTTTTTAAGGGCAAGTAATGAAAGAGAGTAATGAAAATGGCTTCAGATAGCAGTTTTGACGTAGTTTCTAAGATCGACCGTATGGAGCTCGATAACGCGGTCAACCAAGCAATCCGTGAGATTGATACACGTTTTGATTTTAAGAATACTGGAGCGAAATTAGAGCTCGAAGGCGAAAAGATTTTGATCGAAGCCGGTACCGAGGAACGCGCAAAGGCAACGTTAGATGTCTTGAAAGATAAATTGGTAAAGCGCGGAGTATCCCTTAAGCATATTGACCCAAGCGAGCCATCTCTCAGTGGCAAGATTTACAAAATTAACTGTCCGCTTAAAGAAGGTATCTCTACCGAGAATGCCAAGAAGGTCGCCAAATTGCTACGCGACGAAGGTCCAAAATCAATCAAGACCCAAATTCAAGGGGATGAACTCCGCGTCACTAGCAAGAGTCGTGACGACCTACAAGATGCCATTGCCATGATTAAAGAAGCAAAATGGGAATTCGCAGTTCAATTTACTAACTACCGGTGAGCCCGAATTAGTAAAATCGAACATAAAGCAACAGGGCTCTTCTACGGAGTAATGGCCTACACCCTCTGGGGATTGTTGCCCGTGTACTGGCACCAACTCAAGAAAGCTACTGCATTTGAAATCTTGGCTAACCGCGGAATATGGGCTTTAGTTTTTTGTCTCCTTTTATTAGGGGCACGTAAACAACTCGGTAAAACAATTGCGATAATCCGCACGCGACGTACATTTGCCTTACTTGCACTCTCGTCAATGTTTCTGACAATCAACTGGGGTGTATATATCTGGGCCGTGAGCGTCAACCGTGTTGTTGAGGCGTCCCTTGGGTATTACATCACCCCCCTCGTCACAGTTGCTGCTGGAGTTTTAGTTTTCCGCGAACGCTTGCGCACCTTTCAATGGGTCGCTGTGGCACTTGCAGCAATCGGGGTGGTCGTACTTACTGTGGAATTCGGATCTGTACCTTGGATTGCCTTGGCGGTGTCGATCTCTTGGAGCTCCTACGGTTTCATGAAAAAAAGCTTGAATTTAGGGGCTTTAGAGTCTCTCTCCATTGAAACCCTTATCGCACTTATCCCCTGTGTTTCTTATATGGTCTTTCTAGAAAATCAACAGCGGGCTCAACTGGGCCACGATAGTAAGTCAACGCTTCTACTCGTAGGCGCGGGTGTAGTGACTGTTGTTCCACTGCTCTGGTTTAACGGCGCAACAACGCGGTTACCATTCACAATCACTGGTTTATTGCAGTACATCACTCCAACAATAATGTTCTTAATCGGAACGCTCATCAATCATGAGGCGATGCCGGCGGGCCGACTCATCGGCTTTGCATTTATCTGGTTGGCATTGACTTTCTTAGGAACGGATTTGGTTCGGTCAAACCGAACTACCGCTAGCGCTCTTAAGAACTAGCGCACGCCCTGCTTCAAGACGCGCAACCGGAACTCTAAAAGGCGAACAAGAAACATAGTCAAGACCTAATTCATGGAAGAAGTGAATACTGCGAGGGTCTCCCCCGTGTTCACCGCATACACCTAATTTAAAATCGGGACGTAAGGAACGGGCTTGTTCGGTTGCAGTGCGAACCAAGATTCCCACACCTGCCTGATCCAGAGATTCAAATGGGTTAAATGGCAACAACTCCAGGTCAAGGTAGCGCGGCAAGAAAGTGGACTCAACATCATCTCGACTAAATGCCCACGTCAACTGCGTAAGGTCATTGGTGCCAAATGAGAAGAAGTCTGCGTATTGACCTAGACGACTTGCTGTAATTGCTGCGCGCGGAGTTTCAATCATTGTCCCAATTGGGATATCTAATTTCTGTCCTGTGCCGATGAAAGTTTTTTTGATTTCATCTTCAAGAGTTTCGCGAAGATAAAGCAGTTCCCGCTGGGTTGCGACAAGTGGAATCATCACCTCAGGTTTTGGATCATGCCCTAATCGCTTTACCTCGAGGTAGGCATGAACAAGGGCCCGTACCTGCATCTTGTAGAGCTCTGGAATCAGAATTCCAAGACGAACTCCACGCAACCCAAGCATGGGGTTGGCTTCATGAAGACGCTTAACAGCGGCGAAAATGGCTAGGTCTCGAGGAGGGACTTCCTCACCCAAGGCTTCTGCGCGTGCCATTTCAGAGCTAAGGGCAGCAAGGGGTGGAAGGAATTCATGTAATGGAGGATCAAGAAGTCGAACAGTTACAGGTAAACCAGACATAGCCATCATGATGCCGACGAAATCACCGCGTTGCAGAGGTTCCATTTCAGCAATCACACCGCGTTGCACATCTTCATTTTCTGCCAAGACTAAGCGCTCTACATAGGAACGGCGTGGCCCAAGGAACATATGTTCTGTGCGACAGAGCCCAACACCTTCTGCACCAAGAATTCGTGCGCGCACGGCATCTTCAGGAGTATCGGCATTTGTGCGTACTCGGAGAGTACGGATTTCATCGGCATAACTGAGAATGCGATCGACAGCTTTAACAACTGGAGACGCTTCATCGCTTGCAGCCGACAATCGACCTTCTAAATAGGAAGTCACTGGAGATGCAATCACTGGAATGACTCCCATATAAACATTTCCTGTCGATCCATCGATAGAAATAATTTCGCCTTCATAGACAGTCAAACTGCCAACGGTAAAGAGTGATGCGCGTTCATCGACAGAAATACTTTCCGTACCGCAAACGGCCGTCTTGCCCATTCCGCGTGCAACAACTGCAGCATGTGATGTTTTGCCACCACGACTTGTCAAAATACCTTCAGATGCGACCATGCCGACAAGGTCATCCGGACTTGTTTCGCGACGCACCAAAATTACTTTCTTTCCAGAGCGCGCTAAGTCGAAAGCGCGACGCGAATCAAAGACCACTTCACCCACAGCCGCTCCAGGGGATGCAGGAATTCCCGTCGCGATTGCTGTAACAGAACCAGCAAGATCGAATTGTGGGAACATCAATTGCGCTAATTGGTCGCCAGAGGTGCGAACCAACGCCTCATCCATACTTATCTTGCCCTCATCAACTAACTGTGTGGCGATACGGAACGCAGCCTCAGCAGTGCGCTTACCTACACGAGTTTGAAGGATCCAGAGTTTGCCCTTTTCGACAGTGAATTCGATATCGCACAGATCTCGATAGTGATCTTCAAGAAGGGTCATCACGCGTTCAAGTTCTGCATGTACTACAGGGCTCTTCTCACCAAACTCAACGAGAGAGATCGTGTTACGTATACCTGCTACAACATCTTCACCTTGTGCTCGCTCAAGGTAATCCCCGTAACTGCCTTTTTCGCCCGTTGCAGGGTCGCGGGTAAATGCCACACCAGTACCTGAATCATCGCTGAGGTTTCCAAAAACCATCGATTGGATATTTACAGCGGTGCCCAAGTCGGAAGGAATACGTTCACGACGACGATATAACTGTGCGCGTTCTGAATTCCATGAGCGAAATACCGCTTCAATAGAACGCATCAAATGATCCACGGGATTCGTTGGAAATGGCAAACCTGTAACAGCTTCGGTTGTTTTGATGTAGCCATCAGCAAGTGCTTGTAAGCCCATCACATCTAACTCTTGAATACTAGAAATTCCGAAGGATGAGAGAACACGACTTTCAGTCTTATGGAACTCATCAGGTGAAATATCACAGACGATACGCCCGTACATATCAATGAAGCGACGGTAAGAGTCCCAAGCAAAACGAGGATTGCCAGTTTGGATAGCCATGCTTTCAGCAACTTCTGGTGTCATTCCAACATTAAGTACAGTCTCCATCATTCCTGGCATAGAAAACTTTGCACCAGAACGTACGGAGACAAGGAGAGGATTTGCCGCATCTCCAAATTTCTTTCCTAATGATTTTTCGAGATCCACTAAAGCTTTCTCGATTTGCTCAGTAAGTCCTTCAGGAACAGTGTTAGTTGATAAATACTCACGACATGCATGAGTGGTAATTGTGAAGCCGGGAGGTACTGGAAGTCCGATTCGAACCATCTCAGCTAAGTTTGCACCTTTGCCGCCGAGTAAATCAGATTGCGTGCGATCACCAAAGGTGAATGGATAAATAAAATCTTCAAACATGTTGACCTATCCCGCGCCGTTGAGGGTAAGGCTAGGTTAGCCGACTGTGGAGTTTTCTTGCACCGTAATTAGTGAGTGCGCTCTGTCACCATGTCGCAGAGTGAGAAAAGTGCGGATGTCGCATCCCCTATAGGTAGTGGCCCTAAAGCTAAGCGTGCTTTGTTCGCTACCTGCACAAGTGCGCTACGCGACTCTTCAATTGCAGGGTGAACACGTAGGGCTGAAAGTACCTGCTGCACAATAACTTCGGACTTAATAGGGGCTTTTAGAAGTTCTTGCAGTTCGCGATCAGCAGGGTTTGTTGAACGGAGAACATTAAGAGTGACAAGAGTTGGTACACCTTCGCGAAGATCTGTCCCAGGTGTTTTTCCTGAATCCTCAGAGTCGCTTGCAATATCTATAACATCATCGGCCAATTGAAAAGCAATTCCGATTTGCTCACCAAACTCCGTAACAGTGGCAACAAACTCTGGTTTGGCGCCAGATAAAAGCGCACCAAATCTTGCACTGGTTGAAATTAGGGAACCTGTTTTATCTGCGACAACCTGTAGGTAATGTTCAAGTGGATCTTGGCCGGCATCTGGCCCTTGAGTTTCCATAATCTGTCCGATTACAAGCCTTTCGAAAGTGCGAGCTTGTAAGCGCACGGCTTCGGGACCTAAATCGGCTAAGAGATCGGAGGCTTTGGAAAAGAGATAATCACCAGTCAAGATTGCGATTGTATTTCCCCAGCGAGAGTTTGCACTTTCAACTCCACGGCGTAACGGCGCTTCGTCCATAACATCGTCGTGATACAAAGTTGCCAAGTGTGTGAGCTCGCAAACTACTGCCGCTTCAATAACTTCATATCTTGTGGGATCACCTAGATGGGCTGCGATTAAAGTCAGCAGTGGGCGTAAACGTTTTCCGCCAGCTGAAACTAGATGATGGGAGGTTTCTTCGACGAGCGGATACTTACCTTTGATATGACTGGCAAGCAGGTTCTCTACCTTTACTAGTCCTTCTGTTAAATCGCGTTCAAGTTCCTCTGAAACTGTGGGAATTCCAAAGGTGGACATCAGCGAAGGAATACAGCCAAGGAAGAGATAAAGTTAAGGAAAGGAGTTGGGAATACGCCAAGGAAAATTGTGATGGCAAATGAACCCAAGACTGTCACCCATGTAAGAACTGATGGAATTATTACGGTGGTGCCATCTTCGACAGGATCACTGAAGAACATCAGAACTATCACGCGGATATAGAAGTAAGCCGCAATTGCACTTGAGAGCACACCGACGAGAACAATTGCGTGGTTGCCGCTTTCATACGCCGCGGAAAATATGGAGAATTTCCCAATAAATCCGCTGGTTAGTGGGATACCAGCAAAGGCAAGGAGGAAAGCAGCAAAGAGTGATGCCACAAATGGCGACCTCTTGCCAAGGCCTGTCCAACGCTTAAGGTCCGTGACTTCTCCTGAGGAATCGCGAACCAAAGTCACAATTCCAAATGCGCCAACAGTCGCTACGCCGTAAGCAAAGAGATAGAAGAGTGAAGCCTCTAGCCCTGCTTTGTTAAGAGCGATAACTCCAGTTAATAGAAATCCTGCGTGGGCAATTGAAGAATATGCCAACATTCTTTTAATATCGCGCTGAGCGATAGCAACTACCGAACCAAAGAACATGGTGATGATTGCAATGCCAGTTAGCATCGGGCGCCATTCCCAATAAGCATTTGCAAAAGCTGTGTAGAAAATTCTCAACATCGCACCGAATGCGGCGACCTTTGTTGCTGCCGCCATAAAGGCTGTTACTGGAGTTGGCGCGCCTTGATAAACATCTGGACTCCACGCATGAAACGGAACAGCTCCCACTTTGAAGAGCAGGCCGATCGATAAGAAGGCGATTCCGATAAGCAAGATGACATCGTTTCCGCTGCCACCAATAACTGATTCACGAATTCCATCGAGTGAAACGCTTCCTGAATATCCATAAAGGTAGGCAGCGCCAAAGAGGAAGAAGGCAGATGAGAAAGCACCGAGCAAGAAGTATTTCAGCGCCGCTTCTTGTGAAAGCACTCTGCGTCGGCGAGATAGACCCGCCATGAGATACAAGGGCAGCGAGAGCATTTCGAGTGCAACAAAAAGTGTAATTAAATCGTTTGCAGCTGGAAATAGGAGCATTCCTGCAACTGCGAAAAGAGTAAGTGGGTAAATCTCTGTTAACTGCTCACCGCTTTGAATAGAGGCATGCTCTTCGGCAGATCCTGGAGTAGCAGCAGCAAGTGCAGTGAAGTGCTCTTGATCTGCAATTAAACCCACTGCTAATAGGGAGATAACCAAGATTGACCCTTGCATTAGAAGGGTTGGACCATCAATGACAACCGAGCCCATGGCAGCGCTGAGTGATGATTGGCCGCGAATCCGCCAGACTTGAATCAAAGCTAAGAGCAAGGTGCCAAAGGTGACGCTGAGCTGAGCAATAGGGCGTACTTTTCTTGAAGCAAATGCCTCAATCAGCACGCCGATTACTGCACCACCTAGGACCACCAAGATTGGTGACAGAAGCGAATAATTCAGGACTGGCGATAGAAATGTATTCACTTACTTACCAACCTCTCCGTTGATCTGAGGCAGTGGGTCAGTAAAACCAGCATTTGCAATCGTGTGGGCCGCTCCGGGGTTGATGACATTGAGAAGCGGAGAAGGATAGAAACCTAGAGCAACAATCACAGCAAGAACTGGTGCGATTGCAATCTTCTCTCTTAAATTCAAATCCGTGAGGGCTTCATTTCCGGCAGTCACTGGACCATGCAGAGCTTTTTGAACAGGAATCAAGATATACAGCGCTGCAAGAACGATTCCGAATGTTCCAATTACTGCTGCGACTGGATATCTCGTGTACGTCCCGACGAGAACAAGAAATTCGCTAACGAAACTGGAAAGTCCAGGAAGTGCCAAACTCGACATACCTGCAATAAAGAAAGTCCACGCCATCACGGGCGTCACTCGTTGCAATCCCCCGAAGTCAGCAATCTTTGATGAACCTCGTCTAGAAATCATCCAACCAGCTACTAAGAAGAGCGCCGCTGTTGAGAACCCGTGGTTAAACATGTACAAGGTCGCACCTGAATGACCTTGAGATGTCATTGCGAATATTCCCATAGTGATAAATCCAAAGTGCGAGATCGATGTAAATGCGATCAAACGCTTGATATCTTTTTGACCAATTGCCAAGAATGCTCCGTAAATGATTGATATCACGGCGAGGGTCAAAATTACCGGGGTGAATGTTTTGGTGGCGTTAGGAAATAGTGTGAGGCAGTAGCGAATCATTCCGAATGTGCCAACCTTGTCCAGCACACCCAAAAGCAGTACTGATGTTCCTGGGGTTGCTGCAGCGGCAGCATCAGGTAACCAAGTGTGGAATGGCCAGACCGGAGCTTTAATTGCGAAGGCGATAAAGAATCCTAGGAAGAGGAGATTTTCCGTCATCGAACTCATCTTCAGATGTGAAAGTGCGAAGGTATCGAAGGTGTGTCCACCTTGTTCGCCGGAAAGCACGTAAAGGGCGATGATCGAGACCAACATCAAAAGGCCACCAAAGAGGCTATAAAGCAAGAACTTCACGGCTGCTGCAGCTCTTTCGCCGGTGCCATATCCACCAATGAGGAAATAAACTGGAATAAGCATCGCTTCAAAGAAGACATAGAAGAGGAATACATCGGTCGCTGCAAAGACACCAATCATCATTGTCTCTAGAACAAGCATAAGAACGTAAAAAGTCTTTACTCCCCAACGTCCACCGTTAGGTTCATTCCATCCTGCCAATACGACGATTGGAGCGAGCAGAACTGATAACAAGATCAATACAAGTGCAATTGCATCGACTCCGAGGGCATAACTAATTCCGAAAGATGGAATCCATGAATGGACTTCAACAAATTGCATATCGACGTTATCGCGTTGAAAACCAACAGCCATAGCAATCGTTGCTCCAGCAACAACCAAAGTTGTTGCAAGTGCTACGGGTTTGACCTTGTTGGACATTGATTTTGGAAGTGCTGCGATTACGAGAGCGCCAAGAAGGGGCAGCGCCATCAAAGTTGTTAACCAATTCATAGCGTCACCATCCAAATTGCCGCGACCAAGCCAACTGCGCCGAGGAAGATCCACATCGCATAGCTACGAACAAACCCAGTTTGAGTTGTACGCAAAACGTTTCCGGAGCCACGCGCTAAACGCGCGACGGCGCGAACCGCTCCATCAATGACTGCAACATCAGTCTTGACCAAGCCACGAGTAATAGCTTGACCAGGGCGCATAAATACAGCCTCGTTAAAGTCATCTTGCATCAAATCTCGACGTGCCGCGCGCGTAAAGACTGTGACATCCGTTGGCGCGACAACAGGAACTTCAGATAAGAAGTACTTGATTATTGCTAGCCCGACACCGACAACAACTAGAGCGAGGGCAAGGATTGAAACCACGGCAGGGCTCATTAGCTCTGCCTCGTGAACAGGCATTGGCTCGACAACAGGGGCAAGCCAATTACGTAACGCATCTCCGCGAGTGAAGAGGAATCCCGAAGCAACTGATCCCACTGCTAGTAAAACCATTGGTGCCCACATGAGAATTGGTGACTCATGTGGATGAGCTTTCTCATCCCAACGTTTATTGCCAGCAAAGGTGAGAATGACGACGCGGGTCATATAAAACGCTGTTATTGCCGCACCCAATAGCGCTGCGGCCCCGAGAGTAATTCCTTTAATTCCGCCTGCGTTAAATGCGACTTCAATAATCTTGTCCTTGGAATAGAACCCAGCAAATGGTGGAACGCCGATGATTGCAAGGTATCCGAGACCAAAGGTTGCAAAAGTAATTGGCATAAATTTGCGTAAGCCACCAAAGCGACGCATATTTACTTCATCGTTCATGCCGTGCATGACAGAACCTGCACCTAAGAACATGCCAGCTTTAAAGAATCCGTGAGTGAGCAGATGCATAATCGCAAATGCATATCCTGCAGGTCCAAGGCCGGCACCCAAAACCATGTAACCAATTTGCGACATCGTTGATGCAGCAAGTGCTTTCTTAATGTCATCTTTAGCCATACCGATAACTGCGCCAAAGAGAAGTGTGATCGCGCCGATGATTGCTACTGCCAATTGCGCAGTCGGAGCGGCATCAAATATGAAGTTAGAGCGAGTGATGAGATAGACGCCAGCTGTAACCATCGTTGCAGCATGGATCAAAGCAGATACTGGAGTTGGGCCGGCCATCGCATCGCCTAGCCATGCCTGCAATGGGAATTGCGCAGACTTTCCAGTTGCAGCGACGAGCAACATAATTCCAATTGCTGTGAGCGCTCCAGTTGATGCTTGGCCTGCATGTTCTTTAACGCCAGCGAATGAAACGGTTCCGAGGGTTGCAAACGCAATCATGATTGCTAGTGAGAGCCCCATATCGCCAACGCGGTTCGCAACAAAAGCTTTCTTTGCGGCCGTTGCGTAGGTTGGCTTCTGGTTCCAGAATCCAATAAGAAGGTATGAGGCAAGGCCTACGCCTTCCCAGCCGACGTAAAGGTTGAGGTAAGAATCGCCAAGAACGAGCAAGAGCATCGCTGCAATAAAGAAATTGAGGTAAGCGAAGAATCTGCGACGATCTAAATCATGAGACATATAGGCGATGGAATAGATGTGAATCAACGTTCCGACGCCAGTGATGAGTAAAACAAAGCAGATTGAAAGTTGGTCGACCATCAATCCCGCATCAACCTGGAAAGTGCCGACTGAAATCCAACTAAAGAGTTTTTGGGTGAGGGCGCGTTGGCTATCAGGTTGTCCGAGCATTACAGAGAACTGATAAAGGCCAACTCCGAATGCGCTTGCTGATATCGCCGTGGCAAAGAGATGACCCCAACGATTGGTGCGCTTTCCGCCAAGCAATAAAAGTGCTGAGCCAAATAGTGGCAATGCGACTAAGTAGACGAGTGATTGAGATGTCATCGGATCACCGTTTCAACAAACTGGCATCATCAACTGATGCCGAACGACGTGAACGATAGATGGTGACAATAATCGCCAAACCAACAACTACTTCGCACGCTGCAACAACCATCGTAAAGAAGGCAACCACTTGTCCATCGAGGTTTCCGTTGATGCGAGCAAAAGTAACGAAGGCTAGGTTGGAAGCGTTGAGCATGAGTTCAACGCACATGAAAACAACGATCGCATTGCGGCGAACGACCACACCGATGGCCCCAATGGTGAACAAGAGAGCCGATACATATAAGTAATTAGCGGCGTTCATTACTCTTCCTCCTCACGGGCTTCAAGTTGGAATGGCTTGGATTCAATAACATCACCACGAGCTTTCAACGTTTCAGAGACTGAAGAAGTTGCAGCAGTTCCGTCCGGCAAAAGTCCTGGAACATCTACCGCGTTATGTAGAGCGTAAACACCTGGATTAGGTAGTCCTGCAGCCGAAGCCAAAGATCCAGATCTAAAGCGCGCAGTTGAAAGATCGCGCTGAGTAGGGCGTGAAATGATTCGGTGGTTGTGAGCTAGAACCATTGCACCCAACGCAGCGGTAATAAGTAGCGCCGATACAACTTCAAAAGCCCACACATACTTTGAGAAGAGAAGCGCGGCGAGAGCTTGAACATTGCCCTCGGCATTTACATCAGCTAATCCCACAGATGTGCGACCTAAAGTTGCGCGGCCAAGGAGAGAGACCATCATCCCGCCAAAACCAAGAGCTGCAGTTATCGCGATTGGACGTAAGCCACGAATTGTCTCTGTTAGCGAATCTGATGAATCAACGCCGACCAACATCAAAATAAAGAGGAAGAGCATCATTACTGCGCCCGTGTAAACAACAACTTGAACAATGCCAAGAAACACTGCATCTTGTGCGATGTAGAAAATTGCAAGAGTAATCATGACCCAAGCGAGCAGAATCGCTGAGTGCACTGCCTTCTTAACTAAAAGCATTCCAAGGGCTGCAATAACCGCTAATGGACCAAGTATCCAAAAGAGAACGGCTTCAGGTGTTTGAGTCTGCCCCACATTGATCGCTAGGTTAATCATGCTTAACCTCCTGCGAAGGATGGGATCCAAGGACATCGCCCTTGTAATAATTAGTGTCGTTCATATCTGGATACATTGGATGCGGAGGCATCAACATGCCTTCACGAAGCGGAGTGAGTAAATCCATCTTCTCGTAAATCAAATCTGAACGTGAACTATCGGCTAACTCGTATTCGTTAGTCATAGTTAAGGCGCGCGTTGGGCAAGCTTCGATGCAGAGTCCACAGAAAACACAGCGCAGGTAATTAATTTGGTAAACCTTGCCGTAACGCTCCCCGGGTGACATCCGGTTCTCTTCAGTATTGGCTTCACCTTCAACATAAATTGCATCTGCAGGACATGCCCAAGCGCATAGTTCGCAACCAATGCACTTTTCCAAACCATCTGGATGTCGATTGAGTTGGTGGCGTCCATGAAAACGTGGAGCCGTTGGCTCTTTAACTTCTGGATACTGAACGGTGTTTGGCTTCTTAAACATTGCACGGAAAGTTACCCAGAAGCCCAGTAATTGCGTACCGAAACTAGCAGCACCATTGTTGACGACAGGCTTCGACGACACGGCTTCGAGGCCGAGATCGCGGCGCGTTGGTTGAATTTCAGACACGTGGCTCCTCCGATTGTCGTCCAGGAATTTTCGGAACAGCGAAACTTGGGGCGGCAACTTCTACTTCGGGAACTGCCAGCGTGCGCTTCTTCGAAGCATCGAATGCCATGCTAATCAACATAACGATAAGAACGATTCCGCTCGCAAAGCCAACAACAGCTGCGCGTGGAGCACCTTGAAGTGAAAGAACTCGAAGCGTCGAAACAATCATGATCCAGAACAAACTTGTAGGAATCAAAACTTTCCAACCAAATTTCATAAATTGGTCGTAACGCATCCGTGGCAAAGTTCCACGGAGCCATACGAAAATAAAGAAGAAGAAGAGAACTTTGACGAAGAACCAGATTGCTGTAAACCAGCCACCAAGCCATTGCTCGGTAAATGTGAGTCCTGGTAGCGCGTGATATCCACCCAAGAAGAGTGTGGTTGCGAGAGCTGATACAGCCACAATGTTGACGTACTCCGCAAGGAAGAAGAGAGCGAATTTAAGTGAGGAGTACTCGGTGTGGAAACCACCTACGAGTTCGCCTTCGGCCTCAGCTAAATCGAAGGGCGCACGGTTTGTTTCGCCAACCATTGAAATCGCATAGATGACAAAGGATGGGAAGAGAACAACAGCAAACCACCACTTTTGTTGAGCGGCGACAATGTCAGATGTGGACATGGATCCGGCATAAATGAAGACCGCAACTAGCGAAAGTCCCATGGCAACTTCGTAAGAAATTACTTGTGCGCTTGAGCGCAATCCGCCAAGGAGTGGATAGGTCGAACCTGATGACCAACCTGCAAGAACGATTCCGTATACGCCAACTGAAGCGATAGCCAAAACGTAAAGTACGCCGACTGGAAGATCCGTCAGTTGCATCGCTGTCTTGTGGCCAAACATCGTTACTGGTCCAGTAATTGGAATTACTGCGAAGGACATAAAACACGTGGTGGCACTAATAATCGGTGCGATGATGAAAACAATTTTATCTGCTGCTGCAGGAATCAAATCTTCCTTGAGCGCCAATTTCACACCATCTGCTAACGCCTGTACTAATCCAAATGGGCCAACGCGGTTTGGGCCAACGCGCATCTGCATACGAGCGACGATGCGACGTTCGCCCCATACAGACATGAGCGTGAGGAGAACGCAACCGATAAAGACAAAAAGGCCTTTAACGGCTATTAACCAACCAGGATCTTGTCCGAGGAGTGCTGCAGTTGTCATTAGTCCTTCACCACCGTTACGCGTGCGCCGCTTGCAACGCCAAAGGTTGCAAGAAGATGTGAGCCACGCGAATTGCGTGGCAACCAAAGAGCATCATCATGAATATTCTCAACGAGAACGGGCATCACAATCACTCCGTTGTCGTTAGAAACTCGAACTGCATCGCCATCGACAACTCCAATAGAGGCTGCTCGTTTTGGCGAAATCACTGCAACGCTTTTTCGCGCGGTAGCAGCCAAATTCTCTTCGCCTTGTTGCAAAGTTCCTTCATCAAGGAGTCTGCGCCAAGAAGTTAAGAGCGCATCGTTGCCGGAAACCGAAATAGATTTAGCCGGTTTGGCAGCGGCAAATTTCGCACGTGCACCATCCCATGTGGAAAGCGACGCTAACTCTTTAGAAGCAGCTTTAACCGTTGGGATTCCGATTGGACGATTCATTTCATCGGCAATCATCGAAAGAATTCTTACATCGCTACGATTAAGTGAATCAACTACCGCTGCTTCAAAGTGGCGGGCTCGGCCTTCCCAGTTCAGGAACGACCCAGACTTTTCTGTAACCGCTGCGACTGGAAGAACAACATCGGCAAGTGCTGTGACAGCACTTGGACGAATTTCTAATGAAACTACAAATGCTTTCTTCAGAGCTGCCAGAGTCTGGTGATGATTTTCGCCATCGAGTGGATCCACACCTGCCACAACGAGTGAACCAATCTGACCAGCATTGACCGCTTCGATTATGGCGCAAGCGCTAAGACCGACGGTCGTTGGAAGTGCATCTGCACCCCATACTGTCGAAACATCAACGCGTGCAGAAGCATCTGAAACTGGACGTCCACCTGGCAATAGGTTTCCGATTGCTCCGGCTTCAAGTGCGCCACGTTCGCCTGAGCGACGAGGAATCCAGGCAAGTTTCGCGCCTGTGCGATCTGCAAGTGCTGCAACCGCTGAAAGCAATCCTGCGCTTTCGGATGCGCGTTCTCCGACAAGAATAATTGACTGGGCTGTGAGGCTTTCTGCAGTGACTGCATCTGCTTCGGCACCAGGTGCTACACAGAGGAAATTAGCATTTAATTTTTCATTTCCGCGTGAAAGTTTGCTCGCAACTGCAGTCACCTTAAGTGAGCGTTTGCGAACTTGCTTGTGAATGCGTAAGAACACAATTGGTGATTCTTCTTCTGGTTCAAATCCAACCAAGAGGACGGCATCGGCGCGATCTATATCGCGATAAGTCGTAGAACTTCCGACAACTTTTGCCGCGAGGAAATCGCGCTCTTCATCAGATGAAACACGGGATCGGAAATCAATGTCGTTGGTGTTAAGGGCTACGCGAGCGAATTTGCTATAGCCGTATGCATCTTCAACCGTGACACGTCCACCAACTAATACTGCAGAACGATTTGCGCCTAATCCATTGGCTGCCGCTGCGAGAGCTTCGGGCCATGAAGCCTCATGTAATTCGCCATCTTCTCCACGAACGAGGGGATGAGTGATGCGATCGCCGGCGGTGACATATTTAAATGCCCAACGCCCTTTATCGCAGTTCCATTCTTCGTTAACTTCAGCATCATCCCCCGCTAAGCGGCGAAGTGTTTTACCGCGACGAACATCGGTACGCAAGGAGCAACCTGATGCGCAATGTTCGCAAGCAGAAGGTGTTGAAACTAAATCAAATGGGCGAGCATGGAAACGATATGAAGCACCAGTGAGTGCGCCGACTGGGCAGATTTGAACGGTGTTTCCGGAGAAGTAAGACTCGAATGGTTGCTTCTCGTAAATTCCTACCTGCTGCAGCGCCCCGCGCTCGTTAAGAGTAATAAATGGATCCGCAGCGATTTGATCTGAAAAACGCGTGCAACGCGCACAAAGGATGCAGCGTTCACGATCAAGAAGTACTTGCGCGGAAATCTTTACTGGCTTTTCGAATGTTCGCTTTGTTCCTTCAAATCGAGACTCGGATCGTCCCGTGCTCATTGCTTGATTTTGAAGTGGGCACTCCCCGCCCTTATCGCACACTGGGCAATCCAATGGGTGGTTGATAAGTAAAAGCTCCATGACGCCTTCTTGCGCCTTAGCCGCAACTGCTGAAGTCAATTGAGTTTTTACAATCATTCCTGGTTCGACGGGAATGGTGCAAGACGCTTGAGGTTTAGGAAATGCTCGACCGTTGATTTCGATATCTACCAAACACTGGCGACATGCACCTACTGGGTCAAGTAGTGGGTGATCACAGAATCGTGGAATCTGAATTCCAAGTTTCTCTGCTGCGCGGATAACCATCGTGCCTTTAGGAACAGTGACTTCGAATCCATCAATGATGACGGTGATCATGTCGACTACTTCAGTGCTCACTTATGCACCTGCTCTTTCGGTTGCAAAGAGGGTCGATGCATGAGAATCGAATGGGCAGCCACCATGTGTCACGTGCGCGATGTATTCGTCGCGGAAGAATTTGATGGATGAAGTGATTGGACTTGTTGCGCCATCTCCAAGTGCGCAGAACGAGCGCCCCATGATGTTGTCACATAGATCCAATAACTTATCGAGATCTGCGGCGGTACCTTTACCGTTTTCAAGGTCGCGCAAAATTTGCACTAACCACGTCGTACCTTCACGACAAGGAGTGCATTTGCCGCAAGATTCGTGCTTGTAAAACTCACTCCAACGCAAGACAGCGCGTAGAACACAAGTCGTCTCATCAAAAATTTGCAGTGCTTTGGTACCTAGCATCGAACCCGCCGCTGATACACCTTCGTAGTCCAAAGGAGTATCCAAGTGATCTGCGGTGAAAATTGGTGTTGATGATCCACCAGGAGTCCAGAATTTAAGTTGATGTCCTGGGCGAATTCCGCCAGAGAGTTCAAGTAATTGGCGCAATGTAATTCCGAGAGGGGCTTCAAATTGTCCTGGGTTCACTACGTGGCCCGAGAGAGAATAAAGAGTCATTCCTTTGCTCTTTTCGGTTCCCATCGCTGAAAACCATTCGGCGCCATTAGCAATAATTGCCGGTACTGAAGCAATAGATTCAACGTTATTTACCACTGTTGGTCGAGCATAAAGGCCAGCGATTGCAGGAAATGGTGGGCGCAAACGTGGTTGTCCACGGAATCCTTCGAGTGAATCAAGTAGCGCTGTCTCTTCGCCACAGATATACGCTCCTGCGCCAATGTGAAGAACTAGTTCGAGGTCGACACCGCTTCCGAAAATATTCTTACCTAGGTGTCCAGCTTTGTATGCATCTTCAATAGCTTGCTGCAATCGACGAGCAACATGCACAACTTCGCCCCGCAAATAAATAAATGCGTACTTTGCCCGAATCGCATATGAAGCAATAATCATTCCTTCAATTAGCACATGTGGGTTAGCCAAAAGAAGTGGCATGTCCTTGCATGTACCAGGTTCAGATTCATCGGCGTTAACAACGAGATAGTGATCTTTGTTATCGCCTTGAGGAATAAATCCCCACTTCATCCCCGTAGGAAATCCTGCTCCTCCACGGCCGCGAAGCCCGGAATCTTTCACCAATTGAATTACTGCATCTGGTTCCATCTTCAACGCTTTTGCAGCGGCTTCATAACCGCCATGGCGTTTGTACCCAGCGATAGTGAAGGAATCGCTTTCATCCCAATGCGCTGAAAGAACAGGGGTCAAAGTACTCATGCTTTGCTCCCCTTCTTTGCAATCTTTAATCCGAGCAATGATGGATCGCCTGCTTGAACCCCTTCGCCTGCACGGCCATCGTTAATGCCAGCAAGCACTGCAGAATTTTCTTTCCAGGTAGGCAAAGAGTTTGGGCCACGAGTAGGAGGAATTGGATTTCCTGCGCGCATAGAATCAACTAAATCTTTTGCAGATTGGACGTTCTGATTGTCGTAGAACTCCCAGTTAGCCATGACAACAGGGGCATAGTCACAAGCCGCATTACATTCGAGATGTTCTAACGAAACTTTTCCATCTGCTGTAACACCGTCATTTTCAAGACCGAGATGCTCTTTAAGGCCAGCGAGAATTTCATCGCCCCCCATGATTGCGCAGAGAGTATTTGTGCAGACGCCTACGTGATATTCGCCGACTGGTTTGCGCTTGTACTGTGTATAGAAAGTGGCAACGGCTGAAACTTCAGCAGTTTCTAGCTCAAGTTTCTTTGCGACGAGTTCAATGCCTTCGCCGGTAACAAAACCATCGTGTGCTTGAACAAAATGCAGGAGAGGCATAATCGCAGAACGCTTGCGTGGATAACGATTAATTATCGTATCCATAGTTGCGATGTCCCGATCTGTATATGCCATTAGCGATCAACTCCACCCATAACTGGATCAATTGAAGCAACTGCGCCAATGATGTCGGCAATCAAACTTCCTTCACACATTGCAGATGTTGCTTGCAGGTTGTTAAAAGATGGTTCGCGGAAATGTAGGCGATACGGTTTCGTTGCACCATCTGAAACCAAATGGACGCCTAGTTCGCCACGTGGAGATTCAACTGCCGAATAAACTTGACCTGCTGGCACTCGGAATCCTTCAGTTACTAACTTAAAGTGATGGATAAGAGATTCCATAGATTCGCCCATAATGTCGCGAATATGCTCAAGGGAGTTACCCATTCCATCGCCACCGATTGCTAGCTGTGAAGGCCATGCAATTTTCTTGTCGGCAACCATTACTGGCGCTCCCTCAAGAGTCTCAAGTTTGGCTACGCATTGTTCGATGATGCGTAAAGATTGCTCGAGTTCGCCCATACGGATTAAGAAACGACCATATACGTCGCTGGTATTTGCGGTGATGACATCGAAGTCATAATTTTCGTATCCGCTATAAGGCTCAGTCTTACGAAGATCCCAAGGCATACCTGTTGAACGAAGCACTGGGCCAGTGATACCTAAAGTTGTACAGCCAGCAAGGTCGAGGTAACCAATACCTTCTGTGCGCTTCATCCAAATGGTGTTACCGATAAGAAGTTTCTCGTTATCTTTGAAATCGCGGCGTAACTCTTTTACAGTCTCGCGAATTTTGGAGAGCGCTCCGGCTGGTAGATCTTGTGCAACTCCACCTGGGCGGATGTAAGCCATATTCATACGCAGACCGGAGATGAGTTCGAAGATATCAAGCACTTTTTCGCGTTCGCGGAAGCAGAAAATCATAGGTGTGAGAGCGCCGAGCTCGAGAGCGCCCGTGCCTAGTGCAACCATGTGCGAAGAGATGCGGTTGAACTCCATCATCATTACGCGAATTGCACTTGCACGCTCTGGCACATCGTTAGTGATACCAAGCAACTTTTCTACACCTAGGCAATATGCGGTTTCGTTAAATAGCGGGGCGAGGTAGTCCATACGAGTTACGAATGTGACACCTTGGGTCCAGCTGCGAAATTCAGCATTCTTTTCGATACCTGTGTGAAGGTAGCCAATTCCGCAACGAAGTTCCTTGACGGTTTCGCCTTCAAGTTCGAGCACTAAACGTAAAACTCCGTGAGTGGATGGGTGCTGTGGCCCCATATTTACAACAACGCGCTCTTCTTTGGTGGCGCCAATTTCAGTGATGAGCGAATCCCAATCGCCACCGGTTACGGAAAATACTGTGCCCTCGGTAGTTTCTCGAGATGATGCATATGGATCTGTGAAAGTACTCATCGATACGACCTCCGCTCATCTGGTGGCGGAACAGTTGCACCTTTGTACTCGACGGGAATTCCGCCAAGTGGGTAATCCTTACGTTGCGGATGTCCGCGCCAGTCATCTGGCATCAGGATGCGTGTGAGTCCGGGATGCCCATCAAAAATAATTCCGAACATGTCAAATGTTTCACGTTCGTTCCAATTATTTCCTGCCCACACTTCAACGAGTGAAGGAATATGGGGATCGGAATCTGGGACACAAACCTCTAGGCGAATACGTCGATTGTTTGTCATCGAGAGCAATGGATAAACCGCGTGAAGTTCGCGATTGGTATCGGCTGGGTAATGAACACCGTTTACTCCGAGACACATTTCAAAAAGTAATTTATCTCGCAGGACTAGAGCTACATCAACTAACTTTTCGCGTTTCACATAAAGGGTTAATTCGCCTCGATCTACAACGACACGTTCAATGGCTTCTGCAAAATCTGGATACGCGCGTTCTAAATCGTCGGCAACTTCATCAAAGTAACTTCCAAATGGACGCTCGCTAGAACCTGGATTTGCAACAGTGCGGACTAGGCCTCCAAAGCCCGATGTATCGCCAGTTCCTGGAACTCCGAACATTCCATGGTCGCTCATGCCAGCAACCCCTTCAATTGAAGTGTTGGCTTGGCTGCCATTGCTGCTGCTTCAACTTCAGCAATAACACGCTCACGATTGGGCCCGAGCTTGGTGTCGTTAATCTGCTGATGCAGTTTCAAAATTGCATCCATCAGCATTTCAGGGCGTGGTGGGCAGCCCGGAAGATAAATATCTACTGGTACTACGTGGTCAACGCCTTGAACGATTGCATAATTATTAAACATTCCACCAGAAGATGCACACGCACCCATGGCAATTACCCATTTTGGTCCAGCCATTTGATCGTAAATCTGGCGCAGTACTGGAGCCATCTTATTTGAGACTCGACCAGCAACAATCATGAGATCTGCTTGACGTGGTGATGCGCGGAAAACTTCCATTCCGAAACGCGCTAAGTCGTAACGTCCACCACCGGCGGCCATCATTTCAATTGCGCAACAAGCTAAACCAAATGTCGCTGGCCAGAGTGAGTTTTTGCGCATGTACCCAGCAAGTTTTTCAACGCTAGTTAAAACTATTCCGCTAGGTAACTTTTCCTCTAGACCCACAATTAATCCCATTCCAGTCCGCCGCGGCGCCATACATAGGCATACGCAACAAAGACCGTGGAAATAAAGAGCACCATCTCAACCAACCCGAAGACTCCGAGTTTGTCGAATGAAACTGCCCATGGATAAAGGAACACAATTTCAATATCAAAGATAATAAAGAGCATTGCCGTTAAGAAATATTTAATAGGGAAACGTCCACCTTCAGCAGCTTGCGGACTTGGTTCGATACCGCACTCATAGGCTTGAGCTTTAGCTCTGTTGTAACGCTTTGGTCCAGTGATTGCGGCAATCGAAATTGAGATAACAGCAAAGCCAAAACCAATAGCGCCAATAACTAGAATGGGTACATAAGGATTTGCAACGGCGGTCATGGTGGTTAAATCCTATGGTCGCGAGCGCAAATGCTCTAACCGCTAAGCCTTTATCCCACTGTGAACTGCGACAACCCCACCCGTCAGGTTCTTCCAGGTCAGCCCTGTCCAGCCCGATTCAGTGGCGATCTGTGCCAAGGCGCCCTGATCTGGCCAACTCTGGATCGATTGGGCTAGGTAGATATAGGCATCCGGATTGCTCGAGGTTAATCGGGCGATTTTAGGGAGGGCTTTCATGAGGTAGTTCATGTAGAGGAGGCGAAATGGGCGCCATGTGGGGTGCGAAAACTCAGCAATGACCAAACGGCCACCACTTTTAGTCACGCGAAGGGCTTCCCCTAGGGCTTTCTTTGGGTCGGAGGTATTTCGCAGGCCAAAAGAGATAGTGACTACATCAAAGCGTTCTGCCTCAAAGGGGAGATTGAGGGCATCAGCCTTGGTAAATGTCAGCTCTGGATGGCGCGCTCTGCCAGCGGCGAGCATGCCTTCGGAGAAATCGCTGGCAATGACATCGGCCCCAGCCTTTGCCAAAGGAGCGCTAGATGAACCAGTGCCAGCGGCCAAATCTAAAATCTTCATCCCTGGCATCGGAGCGATGGCGGCGGTAGTGGATCTGCGCCACGCCTTGGTACGGCCAAGGCTCAGAAGGTCATTAATGAGGTCATACCTCTTGGCAACCCCATCAAACATTGCCGCGACTTCATCGGGATCTTTATCAAGGTTGGCGCGGGACATGCCCTTATTCTCGCGCAGAGTAGGCTCACCTCACAACTCAGAGCCATCCACGAAGGAGTCCCAATGTCGTTATCGTCCATTTCGTTGCGTAGCGCTGTTTTCCCTCGCTCAACTACTGCAGATAAGGCTCTCCTTGTTGCCGGTGGCTCTGTCTTTATCGCCCTGTTAGCTCAAATCGCGCTACCGATTCCAGGATCTCCCGTGCCTGTGACAGGACAAACTTTGGGGGTTCTCTTAATCGGCACAAGTTACGGCGCAAGCCTTGGTCTCACAACAATTCTGACCTATCTCCTCGCTGGAATCCTTGGCGCTCCCATCTTTGCAAGCGCTGGACATGGGTTGTCGCACGTAACGGGCGCAACTGGCGGATACCTTTTCGGAATGGTCGTAGCTGCATTCATTATTGGAAAACTTGCTGGACGTAAATGGGATCAACGATTACAAACATCATTATTTACGATGCTCTTAGGTAATGTAATTATTTTCTCATTTGGACTTCTTTGGTTGCATGCCTTTACTGACAAGAGCTGGGCTTGGACATTAGCTAACGGTTTCACTCCATTTATCATCGGTGAAATCCTCAAAATTGCGATAGCCGGAACTTCTTTACCACTTGTCTGGCGATATGTTCAGAAATAAATTAAATCAATGTCCCCTTTAATTTCTGTAACTACCGCGCGCCTTGGTGATCATCTGCCGCTATTGGATTTATTGCCGGATGCAGAGCCGCTCTCTTGGGTGCGCAATGGCGAAGGTTTGGTTGGCTGGGGAGTTCATGCCACGACCACAATCTCAGGGGCAAATCGTTTTCGAGAAGCCCGCGCTTGGTGGCATCAACAACTTGAAGCTTTCGCAATTACAGATTCCGTTCACTCAACCGGGACGGGGCCAATCCTCTTTTCATCTTTCTCATTTTCTCCTGAAGAAGATTCGGTGCTTGTCATACCTAAAGTCGTTGTTGGAACGCGTGGTAGTAATTCTTGGATTACGTGGATTGGCGAAGAAGCACAGCCAAATCTTCTGGGACACATTGAATCACTGACTTCTCCACAGTATTCCTGGCGAGATGGCACGATCAGCGCGCCAGAATGGCAAAGTAAAGTAGCCGAAGCGATCACTGCAATTGGCGCTGGAGAAATCGAGAAAGTAGTGCTGGCTAGGGATTTAGTGGCCTCAGCCGCTTCTGCGATTGACCCTCGTTTAATTCTTAGAAATCTTTCTGCTAATTATCCCTCGACCTGGACTTTTGCTGTTGATGGCTTGGTCGGGGCAACCCCCGAACTATTACTTCGCCTTAACCGAGGAATGGTCACATCACGTGTTCTAGCCGGAACAATTCGTAGAACAGGTGATGATGAAAAGGATTTGGCTCTTGCTGCATCCCTTGCACGCTCATCAAAAGATTTAGAAGAGCATGATTTTGCGGTGCGATCAGTCGCTGACTCTCTCGCTACTTTCTGTCCATCGACCAACGTCCCAGATTCTCCATTCGTTCTGCATTTAGCCAACGTCATGCATCTAGCGACTGATGTCACTGGAGCTGTTGCAGATACACCGCAACGTATTGATGTATTTTCAATTCTTGAAAAGCTGCACCCGTCTGCCGCGGTCTGCGGTACGCCTACCGAAAGTGCCGCAAAGGTAATCGCGCGCCTCGAGGGAATGTCTCGCCAGAGATATGCCGGACCTGTCGGGTGGATTGATGCAAAAGGTGATGGCGAGCTTGGTATCGCGCTTCGCTGCGGACAGATAGAAAAAAATGAAATTCGGCTCTTCGCTGGATGCGGGATAGTTTCAGGATCAATTCCTGAAAGAGAGTTCGCTGAAAGTCAGGTTAAATTCTTGCCTATGGAAAGTGCTCTACAAGAGAGCAGTTAAAACTTTCTTTAAGATTTGTGCATTCTTCTCTCTGCTAGGAACTTCGATCACAACAACTGATAAACCTTTAACTGGCGCGTCTATAACTTCTTTCAGTTCTTCCAAATTTTTTACCGTGGTTGCAGATATTCCAAATGAAGTCGCGATAGATTCAAGATTGCGACCATGTGGTGTCCCAAAAATCTTCTCAAAACCTTCTACTCCGCTTTGGGGAAGTGTCGAGAAAATTCCGCCTCCATCGTTGTTAATGACCAGGATTCGTAAGTTCGTTTTTGGAGCGCCGAGTAACCCTGTGATGTCATGCAGAAAGGAGAGATCGCCCAACACGGCAGTGGTGGTTTTACGTGAAAGGGATACTCCTAGTGCTGAAGAAATATTGCCGTCGATGCCTGCAAGGCCACGGTTAGCAAAAACTTCAACTCCACTACGAGGTGAAGCAAAACCTTCGATATCTCTTATTGGTCGTGATGACGAGATAAAGAGCGCCGAGCCCTCGGGAAGAGATGACGCAATTTCGCGAGCGATATTCTCTTCAGACCATTTAGGTAGCGACGATATTGCAGAAAGACTCCGCGAGCTCGCTGCCTTCCACTGCCCTAACCATTGATCATCAGGTGAAAATTCTTTCTTAACTATCGGCAAGGTTTGAAAAATCTGATCAGCACTTCTTTTCATATCAACGTTGGATGTGCGCGGATCTATAACAATTTCAAGTTTGGCTGACCGGATAAGCGCATTCGTAGATCGCGAGAGAGTTGTTCGTCCTACAACTATTGCTACCTGTGGCTGCAAACTTTCGCGGGTACTTTCAGAGGAAAGAAAGAGCGAGGCATGAGCGATGGAGTGAGAGAAGGAGAGCGGATCTTCAGCAATCAGCGGCCAACCGATTTCTTTAGCAAGGGTATCAATCTCTGCAACCGAGAACCCACCTCGATCATGTCCAACAACAATTACTCCGCGGGGTTGTGTGAGATGAAGTTCCTCAGGTAATTGTTCTCGCTGGGATTTCCATTTCCCTGCTTTAACTCCTTTAAGCCATTTTTCTGAGTCATCAGGTAGGAGCGGTTCATCAAATTGAATATTCAGATGTACGGGTCCGCTCTGTAATCCATTGAAAGCGCGAGTTAACTTAATATCTGGATCAGAAATATCAGCTTCGTAAACGATTGTGCTGGTAAAAATACCAGCCTGCAAAGTTGTTTGATTTGCACCTGTCTCGCGTAATTTCTCGGGGCGATCGGCACTAATAGCCAATATGGGAATCTGCGAATGGTAAGCCTCAAGAATTGCAGGATGATAATTTGCTACCGCAGTTCCACTTGTACAAACTAAGGCCACCGGACGCTCTGTAGCTTTAGCGATTCCTAGTGCAAAAAACCCTGCAGTGCGCTCGTCAATGCGTATATGAAGGGTAAGTAAGCCAGCTTCTTCCGCTGCAAAGAGCGCGATTGATAAGGGTGCATTACGAGATCCGGGCGATAGGACAACATCGGTAACTCCACCTTCAATGAGTTCGCGAGTGAGCGTACGAGCAAGTGTTGTTGAGGTATTCACCAACTCCACCCTTCTACGGCAATCCACTCTTGCGCTCCAGCAACCCAAGTATTGCGTATTCGTTCACGCCACCAAGCCAATCTTTCTGCAGGGACTGCATATGTTGCAATAGCTAATGGGTTAGGTCTAACGGCAGTCAATTCAATAGAACCACCAGAAATTGGCAAAGATCCAATATCGTTCTGAAGGAGTGCGCCTGTTGCGAGTCCACAAGGAAAATTCAATTGAGGTAAAACTGAAGCTAACCGCAATCCGCGAGAAATTCCAACGGCAGATTCAAGTGCGCTTGAGACAACTGTAGGTAATTTATGTAAGTCAGCAATTTCTAGCGAGCGCTTGATGCCACCAAGCGGCGCCACTTTCAACATCAATATGTCGATAGCACCACCCAGGTCTAGGGCTAAAGGTGTTGCGCTTTTACGTATTACTTCATCACCGGCGATAAGAACTTCACCGTTAAGTTTGGTGTGAAGTTCGCGAAGTTCGGCAAGCGTCGCACAAGGTTGTTCAACATATTGGATTGGACCTAGCGCAGAAATCTTCTTAATGACCTCTAACGCCTCATTAACTTTCCAATGTCCGTTAACATCCAATCGAATCGCCGCATCTGGTAAAACCTTTCGCGTATATGCAATGCGAGCCATATCTTCTTCAAGGTTATTTCCGACTTTAATTTTGACAGCCGTTGCTCCTGGATACCAAGAAAGTACTTCACTAATTGCTCTTTCACCATCAATCGCTGGCAAGGTAGCGTTAATCGCAATTTGGGAGCGAATGGGTTGTGGTGGAGCGACAGTCGCTGCTTCAATGGCGCTGACCAACCATGGCACGCATTCACTAGGGGCGTATTCCAAGAAGGGAGAAAATTCTCCCCATCCTGCAGGGCCCTCAAAAAGTGCAATCTCCCGTGAAGTTACAGATCGAAAGTCCGTCTTTGTTGGAAGTTCGATGACACGCAAAGATTCAAGAATTGAATCCAACATTTATGGACGCCTTGGGAATTTTCCAAAATCTGGTGGTCGCTTCTCTTTATATGCATCGCGTCCTTCTTGACCTTCTTCGGTCATGTAGAAAAGAAGAGTTGCATCCCCCGCGAGTTGCGCAACGCCAGCAAGTCCATCATCTGCAGCGTTCAAGCTTGCTTTTAGCAAACGTAGCGCCATCCCAGAATTACGTAACATCTCACGACACCAAGAAACTGTCTCGGCTTCCAATTCAGAAAGTGGAACAACGGTATTTACAAGACCCATATCGAGAGCTTCTTGAGCGTTGTACTCGCGAGTTAAAAACCAAATCTCTCTTGCTTTCTTCTGTCCCACATGTGCAGCTAAGAGTCCTGCGCCATAGCCACCATCGAAGGAGCCAACCATTGGTCCTGTCTGACCAAACTTTGCATTCTCTGCGGCAATCGTTAGATCGCAGACAACATGTAGAACATGTCCTCCGCCTACTGCCCAGCCAGCAACCATTGCAACAACTGGCTTAGGTGTTCGGCGAATTTGTACCTGTAAATCGAGAACGTTGAGACGACCGATTCCTTTTTTCGCTAAAGAATCATCGCCGAGGTATCCGTCATCGCCACGTACGTGAATATCTCCACCAGAACAGAAAGCTTCTGTGCCAGCGCCGGTAAGAATTATGACGCCGACGCTTTCATCATCGCGCGCTAATGAAAAGGCGCTCTGCAATTCGATGATTGTTTGCGGGCGAAACGCGTTACGGCGCTCTGGACGATTGATGGTGATCTTGGCTATTCCTTCGGCCACCTCAAAAATGACGTCAGAAAAATTCTCGCTACCAGCTGATTTTTCCCACGACGGGATGGCGCGACTGCCGAACTCACGCTTGATTGGCTTGCTCACATTTCCTCCTGCACGGTTACGAGCACTAGCCTACGGTGGCAATGGATAAGTCGTCACAACGAGAACTGCGGACCCTAGGCGCAGCCTGCTCAATTTCAGAGCTGATGCTTGATTTGGCAAAGGCTTTAGCGGGAAATGGCCCAGCTTTGGGCTTTGGAGAGATTGCATCTACTTCGGTGCCAGAGCGCATCGCAGTAGTTATCGGCACCAGTGGCTCTACCGGAAAACCTAAAGAGGTCGCTTTAGGAGCGCCTGCATTGATCGCATCCGCGCGGGCTTCGAACAATTTCCTTGGCGCAAAATTTGGAGAAGTCTGGTCGCTACTTCTCCCTCTTACTCATATTGCGGCAGTGAATGTATTGGTGCGTTGCCTTGAATTAGGAACAACACCCGTTGATTTGCGACAGTCCCATTATTTTCGCAAAGTAGATTTCACGGCAATTGTTCCGACGCAACTATTTCGCGCACTTAATGGTGACGATGCGCTACTTGAGCATCTACGCAATTGCCAGAAAGTTCTTGTAGGCGGGGCGGCACTTCCAGATGCAATTCGTACGCGTGCAATCGAATCTGGAATCAACGTCGTCTCTACTTATGGAATGACCGAAACTTCTGGAGGATGTGTTTACGACGGTAGCCCTCTTGAAGGCGTAACAGCGGAAATTGACTCTAACGGGATTATCAAAATATTCGGAAGCACCAACGCATCGACTTATCTCAATAACCCACAGGAATGGGAAAGTTCAAATATTGATGGATGGTTTATCACAGATGATCGTGGAAAATTTGTTGATGGAAAACTCGTTGTTGAAGGTCGTGTCGACGATGTAATTGTAAGTGGCGGCAAGAAGCTCTCACTTAGCGCTGTCGAAGTCGCTCTCAGTGCAGGGTTTCCGCAGATTGAATGTGCAGCATTTGCGCTCGATGATGCGGAGTGGGGGTCTGCACTCCATCTTGCCATCGCATCAAACCATGAAGTTGATCGACTTGGAATTTCTCATTACTTAGCTGCAGCTCTAGGAGATGTTGCAAAACCGAAAGGTTTCCTTATGCTTCCTTCATTACCTACATTCGGTGTAGGAAAAATCGATCGTAAGGCGCTAGTTCAACTAGCTCTACATGAAAGGCAGAGTTAATGGCTAGCGCAAAGCTTTGGGTGCAAGGTGCGCGCCCACGAACTCTCCCAGCAGCAGTTGCGCCAGTACTTGTCGCAACTGCTCTTGCCAAAAGTAACGCCAATATTGCGCATGCGCTCTTGGCCTTAGTCGTAAGCCTGGCTTTGCAGATTGGCGTTAACTACGCCAACGACTATTCCGATGGGATACGCGGCAGCGACGCAGATCGTGTCGGCCCCACTCGTTTAGTAGGCAGCGGATTGGCGAGCGCGCAAGCCGTTAAGAATGCGGCTCTTATCTCTTTCCTCGTGGCTGCAATTGCTGGACTCCTTCTAGCAATTCTTACCGCTTGGTGGCTAGTGATTGTTGGAGTGATTTCAATCTTTGCCGCATGGGCCTATACCGGCGGCAAGAAACCGTACGGGTATAGCGGATATGGTGAAATCTCCGTCTTTATTTTCTTCGGCGTTGTTGCAACTGTGGGCTCTTACTACGTGCAAACCGAAATCTTCACTCTTAAGAGTTTTATCGTCTCGATCCCCGTCGGAGCCATTGCTTGCGCACTCCTTGCAATTAATAATATTCGTGACCGAGCTAAGGATGCTCTCGTTGGTAAGCACACCCTTGCAGTTCGTTTAGGTGAGGGCGGAAGTCGTAACTTCTACATCGCCTTACTTGCGAGCGCTCATGTTGCAGCGCTCATGATCTTCTCGCCTTGGGCAATTCTTACTCTTGCACTAACGCCCTTAACTTTTTCGCTCATGAAGCGTGTAAAGAGCGGGGTCGAAGGCCTTGCCCTCATCCCCGTCCTTGCCAAGACCGGTGAGTTGCAGCTTCTCTTTGCGGCCCTGTTAGCAATCGCTCTCTGGCTCTCATAAGCAAGGTAGGCTCGCACCATGATTCGTTACCTGCCAGTTGTTTTGGCATTTGCATTTGCTATCTATTCACTCGTTGATTGCGCTAAAGCCGATCAATCAGAAATTAGAAATCTTCCCAAGTGGGCATGGATCTTATTAATTGTTGTTATCGGAACTCTCGGAGCAATCGCTTACTGGATCGCAGGTCGCCCTCGTCGCCCTCGTCCAAACCCTGGACCTCATCGCAGAATTCTTCCTCCCGATGACGATCCAGATTTTCTTCGCACTATATAGAGGGTAAAACTACAACCCCGAGTAAGTGTGCTTTCCGGTTCCCCATACATTCACATATACGTAATTAAATAAGAATGTAGAGCCTGCAAATAAGCAGAGCCATGCAGCTTTACGGCCACGCCAACCGACAGTCACGCGCGCATGTAAATACGCTGCATAAGCAACCCAAGTGATGAATGCCCACGTCTCTTTAGGATCCCAGCCCCAGTAACGCCCCCATGCATGTTCTGCCCAAATTGCTCCGGCAACTACTGCAAAGGTCCAAAGAGGAAATACGAATGCAACCAAGCGATAAGAGAGTTGGTCGAGCACTTCAAGTGAGGGCAAGCGCTTAGCCCAAGCTTTGCGTTCGCCTTTTGCTTGCATTGAGTCCAAGTACAGGTAGGCAGCAGCGATTGTGTTTGCAAGTAAGAAAACTCCGCCAGAAATAATTGCTGCAGATACATGGATTACAAGCCAGGTAGATTTCAGTGCCGGAACAAGTGGAGCACTCGGACGGTAGAGAACTGTGATTGCAGTACCAAGAGTCAAAAGTACTGCGATTGAAACTAGAAGTCCTAACCAACGAAGATCATATTTGCGAAGTGCTGCAAGATAGGCACCACAAAATGCGAGTGCGCCAGTAATTGAGAATTCATACATATTGCCCCAAGGAACGCGACCCGCAGATACCCCACGCGCGATCACACCTGCAAAGAGAAGTACGAATCCTAAAATCATAAAAGCTGTTGCGATGCGCGCAACCTTTTCTGTGCGGGTGTAATCAAGAGTTTTAGTTAATAAGTTGCCCTCAGGCGTTTGGCTTTCGGGGGCGCGAACAGCCCATGCAGTCTCATAGGCATGTGCAAAAAATGCCAAGGTATAAACAGCCATCGATGAATAGATGAGGTAGTTGGATAGATAGGCCCATGAAGAATGTGTCATCGTCTCTCCTTCTGTAAGTACTCAACTATCTCTGTGATTTCTCGTTCAAGGCCGGGGGCCGCATTCTTGGCCAACCCTGCAACTTCGATACTGCCATCACTATTTGCACGGATCCAAATTCTGCGGCGGCGTGTAAACAAAGATGCAAGCAAACCAAGAATCGCAACAATAGCGCCAAAGAGTGCGTAATTCTTGCCGGGATCTCGGACGACTTGAAGGTTAACCCATGGCACAAACCCGTCGAAAGTTATGGAACCTTCTGTGAAAGTAAATGTCTCTCCCACCTTCAAGGAATCTAAACCAATCTGCTTCATTAAAGAAGTGTCGATTCGATAGACCGATTGTGGGATTCCGCGATCGAGTCCTAAGTCACCTTGCCACACGGAGAAGAGAAGTTTTGGATCTAGCGCTTCAGGGAAAGAGGAAATCCCACCTTTGATGGCATCTCGCGCAGCAGTCGGTAAGAAGGAGGAAACAAAACCAAGTTGCGGAGTCGAATCTGGAACTTTGATTGCCCCGATAGATGTGAGGTTGCCGTCTTGAGGCAAAAATGGAATCGGTCCTTGCAGAACAATTGCGCCTTTCTTATCTCTTACGGTTACAACCGGGGAATATCCATTGGCTTGTAAATAAACGTTGGTACTTCCAAAACTCAAGGGACTATTAACTTTAATTATGCGCTTAACAGGGGTATCACCAGGCTTATCGGTGGCGGTCACAGTCAATGTGTAATCCTGGGGAGCGTTTGTAACCAGATCATATTTAGCTTCAAAGTTGTCAATCTGCAGAGAGAAGGGCGTGAGCGATCCATCACTGAAGAGTTTGCCAAAAGTGAGCGAGTCATAGGTTGTCGGTGTATTACTGAAGCGCTCTCCTACATTCACTATCGCTTCGCCTTTCATGCCAAAAAGGGCACCAAGGCTTACTCCGATCAAAATCAAAATCAAAGCGAGATGGAAGAAAAGATTTCCGCTCTCGCGTAGGAATCCTTTCTCTGCAGAAATTGCACCTTCGAATTCTCGGATACGGAAACGATGTTTTTTGAGATATACCTTGCCTTGAGCTAATTCATCTCCTCTACCTGCGAATCGGGAATGAAATTCCATTCGGTCAAGGTTTTTAGGAGTTAAAGGAGGTAGAGCACGCGCTGCCTTAAAGTGCTCGAAACTTCTGGGAAGAACGCAACCTATAAGCGAGATAAAGAGCAAAATATAGATGGCGCTAAACCAAGGCGATCCATAAACATCAAAAAGGGAGAGTCGATCCATCCACTGAGCAAGAGTTGCGTTGTTGCTGAAATATTCGCGCACAGCCATTGGATTTTGACTTCGCTGAGGAATTAAAGACCCTGGCACAGATGCCACGCCTAGGAGTAGCAATAGAACCAGCGCCGTCTTCATGCTGGTGAGTTGCCGCCAAAGAAAACGAAGTGCGCTAAACCCTGTTAACTCTGGAACTTCTATTTGATTGGCCATAGAGATCACCGATTAAATCACTGGGATAAAGCCAGAGATAAGGGCTCGCAAAGAGTTCATGATTGCATTCCAGAGACCGAATACTTGCATCAAGCCAATCGTGATTAAGAGAAATCCACCGACATTGGTGATCACATTTCCTCGACGTGTGATGAAGCGGCGCAAACCTTGTGATTTATCTAGGTAGAGCCCTGAAAGTATGAATGGTGCACCTAACCCAATGCAGTACCCCAAGGACAAGAGCGCACCACGGGTAGCGCTGGCCTCTTGAAAAGCTAAAGTTTCAACGGCGCCAAGGGCTGGTCCAATACAAGGTGTCCAACCAACTCCAAATAAGAAACCTAGTAACGGCGCACCTACGAGGCCGCCCACCGTCGAAATCTTTGGCTTAAATATCGGCATCATCGGAAATTTCCCCATGAAAATTAGCCCTAAAAGTATTGTAAATATTCCAAGAATTCGTGTAATCGAATTCTGATGAGTCAAAATCTTTGATCCAAGTCCACCAAAAAGCGCACCATAGGAAATAAAGAGTGCGCTAAATCCTGAAACGAATAGGACTGAACCAAGAAGTAAACGGCCACGACTCTTGGACAAACCAGCAGCGAAGGATAAGTAACCTGGCACCAGCGGTAGTACGCAAGGCGACAAGAAGGAGATAAGCCCAGCTAGAACTGAAATTGGAAATGCAGCAAGGAGAGTGCCATCAAGAATTTGGTTAACAAAGAAATCCTTCATTCGGCCACCAAGCGATCAATTAGATCGGTCAAAGACGCCACAGTGATTTCACCAGAGATTCTTGCTGCGACTCTTCCCTTTTTATCAACCAGTAAAGTAGAAGGAATTGCATTTGCTAGCAGTGAATCATGGAAATCTAAGAGAATTCTGTCGTCTACCAGTGTGGGATATGTAATCTCAAACCGCTTGATAAAGGCTTTAGCGGTTGCAACATTATCCCGAGTGAGAATTCCTACGAAACTCACATCAGAATATTTCTTAGAAAGCGCCTGCAGAGTGGGTGCCTCTGCGCGACATGGGGCACACCATGATGCCCACACATTTATTACTTTTATCTTGCCCTCTTGAGCACGAATCATGTTGCCGTCAATACCCTCACCAGAGATTGCCGGCGCAGGAAAGCGAGTTTCAGCTTTGAGGAAAGTTACTGTGCCGTTGCCCGCGATGAAACTTTCAGCGCCATCGGTTGAAGATCCACCCCCGCATCCGACGAGTAAAAGGATTGCCGCGATACTTAGTACCGATAATTTTGAGGTAAGAATCATTTCTTCTTCACTGGAAGTAGATGACGAGCTGGTTCGCTATACGTAAGTCCAGTAATCACATTTTCTTCGTCAAAATGAATGCTCGTGACCGAGGCTAACGAACATGCGCGTTTGCGTGGATCATGAATCATGCGGCGCCCTTCAATCGCACTGCGCAAAATCCAAATCGGCAATTGATGTGAGACGCATAAAGCATCTTTACCATTTGCCGCGCTATGTGCGCTAAAGACTGCAGCAAGCATTCGATTGATTTGTTCTACATATGGTTCGCCCCAGGATGGACGCCATGGATTCCAAAGATGCTTCCATGCCGATGGGTGCTTTAAAACTCCATCGCCGATGCCGAAAGGTTTTCCTTCAAATATATTTGACGCTTCAATAAGACGTTCATCAGTTGTAATTGTTAACTTATGAAGTGCCGCAATCGGAGCTGCAGTTTCTTGCGCACGTTGCAACGGTGAAACATGGAGCGCCCCAAGATCGAGATTCGACGACCATTGAGCGGCAGCTTCCGCCATTTCACGACCTCGTTGTGAAAGTGACCACCCCGGTTGGCGTCCATAAAGAATGTGGTGTGGATTTTCTACTTCGCCGTGTCGCAGGACGTGAACAGTTGCCATTGGTAAAGCATAAAGCGTCTGCGGGCTCTCTTCATCGCTATGGTTGAGCCATGACGACCCCCCGCAAACGTGCGGCATTCTTTGATGTCGATAACACGCTCATAAAGGGCTCGTCGCTCTATTTTCTGGGCCGAGGGATGTATCAGCGCGGCTTTTTTAGCAAGAAAGATATCTCGAGATTTGTCCTGGCAAATTTAAGATTTAGTCTGACTGGAAAAGAAAATCCAGAAGAAATCAAACGCTGGCAAGATGCTGCGACGGACTTTATCGGTGGCCATGATGTCAAAGAGATAGAAGTCATGGCGCAAGAAATCTATGACAAATATATTTCTCCGGCGTTATGGGAAGGAACCATTGCAATCGCCGAAAATCATTTAGCCAACGGTGAAGAAGTTTGGTTGGTTACAGCAGCCCCTGAAGATATGGCGCACCTAATTTCTCAACGTTTAGGTTTCACTGGCGCACTTGGCAGTAAAGCCGAACATAAAGATGGCAAGTACACCGGAGCTATGATCGGAAATCTCTTGCACGGCAAAGAGAAAGCCACTGCAATCACCGAACTCGCCCTCGAGCGCGGATTTGATTTGTCTGATTGCTACGCGTACTCCGATAGCCATAACGATTTGCCGTTACTACTTGCTGTCGGAAATCCATGCGCAATTAACCCCGATGCAATTCTTCGAATTCGAGCTCTTCGCGAACGTTGGACGATGCATGATTTTAGAAAGGCCCGCGTCCTCAACAAATTCTTGGGGCCGATCGTCTGCCGTTTTGCCGCCGTAGGCGCGTTTCTTACGCCTCGATGGGGGCGTTCTAAAGATTAGGTAAGCGCACTATCGGATCTGGCACTAATGTAGGCAAGTTATGGAAACGCGATCCTTCACAGATTACCTTCGGGGGCTAGATGATGCTGCCCTGCTCCGACTTTTCGTGCTCCGTCCAGATTTAACATCTCCTGTACCACCTGAAGTTGCATCCCTTGCAGTGCGTGCAAGCTCTCCCCCAAGTTTGGCTCGAGCAATTGATTCGCTCAATGAGTGGCAATATCAAGTACTAGAGGCCTGCGCTGCACTCAATGAGCCGTTGACCGAAAAAGAAATCATTGCCCTAACCGATTCTTCAGCAAAAATTGTCATCCCTCATTTATTAGAAATTGCTTTAATTTATAAATCCTCAGATGGTTACCGTTTACCAAACTCATTGCGCGAAGTTATTGGACACGAACCGGCCGGACTTGGGCCTGCATCTATGGCGAAGTTATCGATGAAGAAATTGGATGAAGCCCCCGAAGCGGCAGAGAAAATTCTGCAACGTCTTGTTTGGGGCCCACCACGAGGAAGTGTTGGAGATATTCGAAATCCTGGACCTGGAATTGCCTGGCTACTCAAAGAAAATTTCCTAGTACCGCTAGATCAAAGAACAGTGATCCTGCCTCGAGAAGTCGCTCTGCATTTGCGTGGAGGCAAAATACATAAAGATCCGCAGCCAAATCCACCAATCGTTACTGGAAAAAAAGTTGAGAGACCAGCAGCCGATCGCGCTGCAATTGCAAATATCTCAACCGTGCTCCGATGGTGTGAGGAAATTCTAAACTTCTGGTCCGAAGAACCACCTAGCGCTTTACGTGCTGGTGGACTTGGTGTGAGAGATTTGAAATCAGCGGCTCAGCACTTAGGAGTCGATGAAGATTGCGCTGCATTTATCTCCGAATTAGTTTTTCTTGGAGGGTTAGCAGTAATCGATGGCGACGATCGGGTACTTCCGACACATGCATTTGATCTTTGGTTGACGCAAAACCCAGAAGTGCGCTGGCGCTCCCTTGTCTCTCTTTGGTTGATCACTTCTCGAGTGAGCGGATTAGTTGGGCGTGGAGATTCAAAACATATCGCCGCCCTTGGCCCCGAACTCGATCGAGTGAATGCGGCGACAACGCGTAAATTGGTCCTTGAAACTTTGCTGACACATGCAAATCTTTCCGCAGAAATTGACTCATTTCTTGCCTACATTAAATGGCGAGCGCCATCTCGTCGCAATCCTGGGCTGCAAAGTGAGTTAGTAGCCTGGACTATTCGAGAATCCGAATGGCTTGGAATTACTGGCCAAGGAGCGCTCTCTACATATGGAGCAGCATTCATACTCCAAGAGGAAAACTTGGGAGTCGCGCAAGATTTACCAAAACCGGTGGATCACATCCTTATTCAGAGCGACAACACTGCAATTGCTCCAGGGCCCCTTGAAATCGAAATTGCACGAGTTCTAGATTCCATAGCTGATATTGAAAGTCGTGGCGGTGCAACAGTCTATCGATTCAGCGAAACTTCCATCCGCCGAGGGCTTGACCACGGTAAGACTGGCGAAGAGATAAAAGAGTTCTTACGTAAAACTTCTAAGACTCCAATGCCACAACCTTTGGAGTATTTGATTACAGATGTTTCAAAACGACATGGTCGCTTAAGGGTCGGCAACACAACTTCTTATCTACGTTGTGAAGACCCGGCTCTTCTTACACAAATCTTGAGCGATAAGAAACTCGACGGATTACCCTTTCGACGTATTGCACCAGAAGTTCTCGTGTGTGATCTTGAAGCAACGGATGCAATCTCAGCCTTACGCGCAGCTGGATATATGCCGGCGGCAGAATCTACTTCTGGAATATTGCTCAATGGGGTTCGTCTTAATCGCGCAAAGTCCAAACCGCGCCCACCGCGAATCATTGGTGAGATTGAATCTCCGAGCGAAGAATCCCTAGCGGGAGCGCTCCGTGCACTTCGTGCGGGAGAACGTTCTAGTAAGAAGCAGAGCTCTTTGCGAGAGATAGCATCTAACGCACTCACAGCCCTGCCACGCACTACTGCAAATGAAACGCTAGAAATTCTTAACAAGTATGTGAAAGAACAGCGAACGCTCTCGATTGGTTACGCAGATAACAATGGTTCGGCTACCCATCGAATAATTGATCCTCTAAGCATCAGCGCAGGTTCACTCATCGCTCGAGATCACGGCACGGGCGAAGTTCAAACTTTCAGAATCCCGCGTATTACTGGGGTGGCACCGCTATGAGTACCCTGCAATCAGATAAATACGGCACAATTACACCCATGCTCGCAGCCCTTGAAGCCCTTGTTAAATGTGAATCTCCCACAGAAGATTTAGATGCTTGCCGCGATGTTGTGCGTCTTGCAAGTGATATTGCGACGCGAGTACTCGGCATTCCCGCTCAGATTCATGAAGTTAAGGGTCGTCCAGTTTTTTGGTGGGGCGCCGAAGAGCCTGAGATTGTTCTTCTGGCTCATCTAGACACAGTGTGGCCTCATGGATCTTTCTCACCATTATGGAGCGTTGACGGTGATGTTATTCGCGGGCCAGGCACTTTCGATATGAAAGCTGGATTCGTTCAAGCACTCTTTGCCCTCAAAGGTATTACCGGATCTGTAGCCCTAGTTGGCACGACAGATGAAGAAACAGGAAGCGAAACATCTAAAGATTTAATTATGGAATTTTCTCGAAATGCGAAAGCCGTTTTGGTCCTCGAATCGGCTATCGATGGAAAAGTAAAGACCGGTCGTAAAGGTACTGCGATGTATCGAATTAACGTCCATGGCCGTGCGGCACATGCCGGTCTTGAACCAGAGAAAGGCATCAACGCCACTGTAGAAATTTCGCACGTTGTTTTACAGCTAGCTGCACTTGAGAATTCAGAACTCGGAACCACTGCTGTACCTACATTGATGCACTCCGGAAACACAACAAATACCGTTCCGGATTTAGCAACGCTAGATGTTGATGCTCGATCTTTTTCACAAGCCGAATTAGTTCGTGTCGATCAAGCGATTCGTGCAATCAAACCCAAGCACCCTGAAGCAACTATTGAGATTAGCGGTGGATTAAACCGACCTCCTCTTGAATTAACTTCGACAATGGAACTTTATGAGCGTGCGGCTAAAGTTGCTGCAACACTCGGCATTACTTTGGGCCATGCCTCAGTTGGTGGGGCTAGTGACGGGAATTTTGCAGCTAGCGCCGGAGCAAAAGTTTTAGATGGGCTTGGTGGGGTTGGTGCTGGAGCCCATGCTCACAACGAATGGGTGAGCGTTAAAGCACTTCAAGAGCGATCAGATTTTCTTCATGCATTTATTAAGGATCTACTTAATGACTGATGGACCACTCATTGTCCAAAGCGATAAGACCTTGCTCCTTGATATCGATCACCCTCTTAGTACCGAATGTCGTAGAGCGATTGCGCCTTTTGCCGAACTAGAGCGCTCTCCTGAACATATTCATACTTATCGCTTAACTTCTTTAGGTCTTTGGAATGCTAGGGCTGCAGGACATGATGCTGAGCAAGTTATCGACACACTTATTGAATATTCTCGTTACGCCGTCCCCCATTCTATTTTGGTTGATGTTGCAGAAACGATGTCACGTTACGGACGCCTTCGCCTAGAAGCAGATCCGATTCATGGGCTGGTACTTATAACAACTGATGTTGCAGTACTTGAAGAGGTCATTCGCGCTAAGAAGATTGCACCTCTGCTAGGAGTCCGAATAGACCCAGAAACTATTGCTGTTCATCCCAGCCAACGAGGACATATCAAACAATCACTTTTGCGTTTAGGTTGGCCGGCAGAGGATTTTGCAGGTTATGTCGATGGACAACATCATGAGATCGATTTAGTACAAAACGGTTGGAAGATTCGCCCTTACCAAGAATTAGCAGCAGAAGGATTCTGGCATGGTGGTTCAGGGGTAGTCGTGCTTCCTTGTGGCGCAGGAAAAACCATTGTCGGTGCCGCTGCTATGGCGCACGCTAAAGCCACCACATTGATCCTTGTCACTAACACAATCGCTGCTCGTCAATGGCGTGAAGAATTGTTGCAACGCACAACGTTAAATGAAGATGAAATCGGCGAATACTCGGGTGCCAAAAAAGAGATTCGCGCAGTCACTATCGCTACCTATCAAGTGATGACCAAGAAAAAGAATGGCACCTACGCGCATTTAGATCTCTTTGATACTCATGACTGGGGTTTGATTATTTACGATGAAGTTCACTTATTGCCGGCGCCAATTTTCCGTTTCACTGCCGATATTCAATCCCGTAGACGTTTAGGACTGACAGCAACTCTTGTACGTGAAGATGGCCTTGAGGGAGAAGTCTTCTCACTCATTGGACCAAAAAGGTATGACGTCCCGTGGAAAGAGATTGAAGCCCAAGGTTACATAGCGCCAGCTGAATGTATCGAGGTTCGTGTAACCCTGACCGAAGCTGAACGTTTGGCTTACGCCACTGCAGAACCAGAGAATCGTTACCGCCATTGCGCAACAACTCGCACAAAACGTGATGTTGTTGTGGAGTTAGCGAAGCGTCACTCTGAAGATCAACTACTCGTAATCGGTCAGTACATCGACCAACTCGATGAACTCTCGGAAGTCCTGGGTGTCCCGCTCATTAAAGGTGATACTCCAGTCAAAGAACGCGAACGCTTATTCAACTTATTCCGAAGCGGTGAACTAAAATCACTCGTTGTTTCCAAAGTCGCAAACTTCTCAATTGATTTACCTGATGCAACCGTTGCTATTCAAGTCTCAGGAGCATTCGGATCACGACAAGAAGAGGCGCAACGCCTTGGGCGAATCCTTAGGCCCAAATCAGACGGGCGGACAGCGCGTTTTTATTCTGTTGTTTCGCGCGACACTATTGATCAAGATTTTGCTCAAAACCGCCAACGGTTCTTAGCAGAGCAAGGCTATTCGTACAGAATTATTGATGCTGACGATGTCTGGCAAGGGAAGCTCTGAAGCGATCTGGATCGACGCGCCAGAAATCATGGTGGTGACCATCTATCTGAATTACCGGAACCTGTTCTCCGTATTTCTTTTCCAAATCAGGATTGCCATCAATAAATTCTTTCTCGATATCGAAATCGAGTTCGGGCTGTAATTGAATCAGCGTTTCCAAAGCGACATCGCATAGGTGGCAATTATGACGCGAGTAAATCTTCACGATATTGCGCATAGCCAGAGCTTGCCTCGCCTTCTTGTGAGGAGCCTGGGAGCCTCCCCCTTAGGAGCAAATCATCGCACCCTGATACCGTTCGACAGTATGAAAAATAGGAGATTGCGTCGGCGCACTGGGGCCACATTGGTCGCTGGGATTATCTGTGCTGCCATCCTCACAACTCCCCAAGCACAGGCTCGTTCACTAGTTCATGAATTCCCATCTACTTCATGGGGAAATATCTATGCCGGAACCGCCAAAACTGGCACAGCAATCCGCACTACCTCGGGCATTCACTTAGAGGCAAAGAGTAAATTTGTTGTTACTTACAAGAATTTTCCCACGTGGGCTAAGACTGACATGCAGGCTGCGATTGATATCTGGGCTGCAAACTTCGAATCAGCCGTACCTATTCACGTTGAAGCCACATGGGGTCGAGCTCCGCGCCCAGATATTTTAGGTAGCGCTCAATCGGCCAACTTCTTTACAAATATTCCTAACGCCCCAGATGCTTCTCTTTACTATCCATCGGCCCTAGCGAATGCAATCGCTGGCGAGGATTTAGATAAAAAGAACGTCGAGATCAACATCACCGCAAACTCTGATGCGGACTGGAATACTCGAAATGATGGCCTGCCAACGAAAAATGAATTCGATTTAGAATCAGTATTTATCCACGAAATTGCACACGGTTTGGGTTTTCTTTCGACAAATGCTTACGACATCTACTTTGGTTGGGGGGCGCTTGAACACCCAACGCCCTTTGATGCATTTGTACAAACATCAGATGGAAAAAGTCTGGCTGATTTTCCAACTCCATCGTTAGCCCTTGGGCAAGCGATGACTCGCACTTTGCTCTGGGTTGGCGCAGAAGGAGTCAAAGCTAACGGTGGCCAAAAGCCACTTCTCTATACGCCAGCGAACTATTTAGATGGTTCGTCGGTAAGCCATATCGATGAAGATACATATTCTTCCTCGCTTCTTGATTCGGTGATGACACCAAACCTTGGCCCTGGCGAAATATTTAGCGGTCCTGGTCCTTTGCTGCTTGCGATGATGAAGGATTTGCGAAGTAAACCTCCAGTCGGCCCTGCCGCAACCGCCCCAGAAGTACCACGAAATGTGCAAGCGATAACTGGCGACAAATCAGCAATTATCGCCTTCGATCCGCCCGCATCAGTGCGGACCTCTCATATCACCAATTACACAATTAAGAATATTAAGACTGGTAAATCGATTACCGTTAACAGCAGCCCTGTTGTAATCAGCTCACTTCAAAATGGAGTCAGCTACACCTTCGCTGTGAGCGCGACTAACTCTTTGGGGGCTTCAGAAGCGGTAACAACTAATCCCACCACTCCTACCGCGTCTTGGGCAGCCAGCGTCTTGGATCTCACCGCAGATGGCAAATATCTTTCAGTTACTTCCTTCAGGAATCAACCTGCTATTGCTTATACCGATAGCAAGAATGGTGACCTGAAATTAGCGCTCTGGACTGGTAAAGCATGGCGTCGTGTCACTGTCGATGGCAAAGGCGGTGTGGGCGGGAAAACTAGCCACGATGTTTCGGGTCCAGTCTCGGTTTGTGTGAGCGGTGTTGGCACTAAGCAAATCATGCATATTTTCTACACGGATTTGGCAGATAAAGATCTAAAATATTCGACCTATAACAACAGTTCTTTTACTTATGAAGTTGTTGATGGAAATGGCGCAACCCCCATCCCCTACGACCAGGTTGAACGTACTAGGACTGCTGCAGATGTAAGCATCACAAATGCGTGCGCCATTGCTCCCGCCGGTCCAGAAGTCTTCTACCGTGACGATGACCAAGGAGTTCTCCTTGGTGCCTATAAAGATTTCACAAACAGATGGGTTTACGAAGTTGTCGATGGCGATCGGAAAACAGATGGGCGCACTACAGGCGACGTTGCATTTCACTTGAGAGCGCAAACTGTCGGTGCCACAATTTCAGTAATTTACGATTCAGTAACTGATCTATCGCAGAGTAAGCAAATTGCTGCAGGTGAGATTCGGCTTGCAACGCGCACTATTTCTGCCCTAAATAGTTGGGATTACCAAAATCTTGATGAATCTAATTCCACGACCGCTGTGGTTGGTTTTGAGGTTTCACTCGATAATACAAAGGATGGTTTGATTGCCAGCTGGTTAGCTTCCTCTTCCTCGTTCCAAACAAAGCCAGATCAAATTCGCTGGGTTAACCTCAAAAAGCCAACACAAGTGGTCAGTGTTACTCCCACTGGATACGGAACTCCAGGTTCGCCGTTAATTACAGATGCCAAAACCTTAATTTTTGGTTGCATGAGCCGGCTATGTACCGTCGGGCTAAGCACAAGTGCAACAAAGCCAACAATTAAACTAGTAACAAATTTTCGAAACGCAGATGCCGCTCAAGCAGGCTGGGTAACAGTTAATAAAGTTCGTTACGCAGTTGCCAATGTGGGCGGCAAGATTTCTCTCTTGAAACCCTAGCGAAGAGCTCTTAAATTATTTGGCGTTGCGACGTTGAATGCGGGTCTTCTTCAGAAGTTTCTTATGCTTCTTCTTAGCCATCCGCTTACGTCGCTTCTTGATTACTGAACCCATACGCCACAATCTCCTTCTAGAGTTGGAGCCGTTAGCTCCAAGGCAGTTAGGTTACCTTGTAAGTGCATGAAAAATCGAAACGCCTGTGGCGCTTGAACCGAGGACCACTAGCCCTAAATCTGTGCTGTAAGCCAGCCCTATTGGCGAAATAAGCCCCGTTGCAGAGAATGCTTGCGTTATCGCCCCGTTTGCCCCAAAGAGCAAGGCGATCACCGCTCCCTTACTCGCCTTCCATTGGCTTATTCCAGGGATGGTTGATGTCGAAGAAAAGACCATGGCGTTAGATGTTGCAGATGTATTGATCGTGAGAGCTGGGCCAGTGGAAGGCAATCGTGTTGTCCATGTTGGCGCAAGGGTATTTCCAAATTTCGTTACTACCGCTTGTACTTTTCCTGCCAGGGTGACATCACCTCCTAAGAAAATAGTTTTACTCACGCTAAACCAATTGCGAAGACTCTGCTGATTTGCGCTTCGGACTAAAGCAATAATCTTATTGCTGCTAGAAATAGTTGCGATAACTCCATCTCGAAGCCCTTGTGATTTCTTGCCAGCAATTGTTTCAGAGCTGCCTCCTACAACAATGAGGTTGCCATCGCTTTTCCTCATAACTCCATTGAAGCTTGTATCTGATACTCCAACCAAAAGAGGTTCGGTAAAGCTCTGGGAATCTAGCGACTGAGAAACAAAACCGATTGTTCCTTTAGCAGAGGTAGTAATGCCTACTACCGCTAGCTTTGGTGAAGTCACAACACTCGCTTGAACAAGAATTGGACTCTTCATGTCACGAGAAATTGTTGCGAGCAATTGACCAGCGGGTGAAATTTTCCAGGCAGTAAGTACTGTGAGATCGCTCCGTAAAGTTACTTCAGGATCGAGAACCACTCCATCGGGATTTAGGCCGCCGGGAGTTGGGCTCGCAGATATAGGTGCCCCTTGCGCAGTTGCTGCACTTCCAAAAACCCATATATTGCCCGAAGAATCAAGTGATGCAGAGGATGCAATTTCATCTACGCCTGTATCAAGTGTGAGCGACCAAATCACCGTCCCAGCGTCATCAATTGCACGAATAAAACCATCGTTATTTACGCTTCCTTGTGAGCTACCAAAAAGGTACAGGGTCTTTCCTTTAACTAGTAAACCCGATACTTGGTCAGTTGGGAGCAGGCTTGTTATTTGAACCATCGCTTTTACTGGAACGTTTTTAATCGCAGATTCTGCGCTTTGCGGCGATAGGACTCCAAGGATTAAGAGAAGTGCTAATGAGATACGTATTTTCAAGCTAATTCCTGAGAGCGATTGCGGGCAGCAGTCATTGCCTCTCTAACAGTCTTAGCGATGTCGGCGCTATTGAAGGAAGCAATAGCTGCTGCGGTGGTCCCGTTTGGGCTTGTGACATTTTCGCGAAGTGTTGTCGGGCTCTTCTGGGAAGTTGCTAGTAATTTGGCCGACCCAATCATTGTTTGCACGGTCAAGGTCGTGGCAATTTCCTCAGTAAGTCCTAATTCCATTCCAGCTTTAATCATCGATTCAACAAAGAGAAAGAAGTAGGCTGGCCCTGATCCACTTACAGCAGTCACAGCATCTTGAAGTTCCTCTCCTACTTCAACAGTTTTACCTGTTGCACCAAGGAATTCGCGAACAAATGTTGCTTGTGCAGGTGTCACACCATCTCCTATTGAAATTGCCGCCATCCCTTCGCCAACAAGGGTAGGAGTATTTGGCATTACTCGAATTACTGGGTTGGCCGTCCCAAGTGCCGCTGAGATGAAATCAATTCTCTTGCCCGCTGCAAAGGAGATGACCAAAGTCTCCGGGCGCAGTGAAACTTTGATTTCGCTGAGCGCCGTCGCCATATCTTGCGGCTTAACCACCAATAGCAGCACATCAGAACGTAATGCGCATTCTTCAATTGCGGCGCTGCTTATGCCGTAGCGATTATGTAGTTCATCAACACGCTCTTGGCGTTTTTCAGAAATCGTGATATCCGCTGGTCTCACACCTGATGTAATCAAGGCGCTAATTAACGCCTCACCCATAACGCCAGCACCGATTACTCCGATATTCATCTCCTAAGGCTACCTTCATCTGATGTGCGTTATGAGGCAATAACCCGTAGGCTCTGCAACTATGTCTGAAATTAAGCCAGGGTTTGCCCGCGATTGGTTTGAGTTCACCGATCCCAACGATGAGAATGAAATCTTCAAATGCGACCTCACATGGTTGACCTCGTTTTGGACCTGTATTTATGGTGATGGCTGCAAAGGTGTTTTTGAAAATCGTCCCAACGATGGATGTTGCACCGAAGGCGCTATGTACACCGATGAAGATGATGAAAATCGAACTTTGAAAGCCGCGGCAGATCTCACCCGCGAAATGTGGCAGTTCTACGATGAAGCACAACCCAAGAAGTTAAAGGGCAAATTACAGATAAGCGATAGAGATGAAGATGGTGACCGAAAGACTCGCACCATAGATAACTCTTGTATTTTCCTTAACCGCAAAGGTTACGAGGCTCCAGGCTTTACTGGAACATTTGGTTGCGTTCTCCATCATTTAGCGGAGAAAGAAGGTCGCCACTTCGTTGATACAAAACCTGATGTGTGCTGGCAGCTTCCACTTCGCCGCAGTTTTGAAACACGTGAAGTTGGCGAGCGCGAATATTCCGTCACAGTCATCGGGGAATACGAACGTCTGGCCTGGGGCGATGGCGGTAATGATTTTGATTGGTACTGCACCAGTAATACTGATGCCCATGTGGGTAGCCAACCCGTCTACATCTCAAATAAGACAGAGCTCATAGCCCTTATGGGCCAAGGCGCCTATGACATTTTGGCTAAGCACTGCGATGCTCGTGTGCAAGCAATCAGAGAGATTGAAAAGCGCGCGCTGCCGCTATTTGTAATTCAGCACCCAGCAACCTTGGCCGCAAAGCAATAGTCAGCGCCCCGCTCTAGGCTGTACCCATGGCAAAACCAGAGAAAGATCCATATCGCTGCGTTGAATGTGGATGGACTACCAATAAATGGGTTGGTCGTTGTGGCGAATGTCAGGTGTGGGGCAGTGTCGAAGAGATTGCCGCACCTAAACGTCTATCACTCGTTCCTGGTGCAGTAACACATGCTGCAACACCGATTGGTGATGTCGATCTTTCCAGCGCAGCTGCACGTTCTACTGGTGTCAGCGAACTCGATCGCGTACTCGGTGGGGGGCTCGTTCCAGGTGCTGCGATTTTATTAGCAGGCGAACCAGGAGTGGGTAAGTCAACTCTTCTCCTTAGCGTTGGCGCACAGAGCGCATCTCGCGGAATTCGCGCTCTCTATATCAGCGGCGAAGAATCCGCTTCCCAAGTACGTCTTCGTGCAGAACGAATTGGTGCAGTAGATCCACTCCTTTGGTTAGCCTCAGAAAATGACCTCGGAGCTGTGATTTCACATATCGATGAAGTTAAGCCAAATTTACTTATCATCGACAGTATCCAAACGATGAGTAGCAGCGCAGCCGATGGCGCATCCGGTGGAGTAACACAAGTACGCGAAGTCGCAGGCGCGCTCATTCGTTTATCTAAAGAACGAGATATCACTCTTTTATTGGTTGGGCATGTAACAAAAGATGGATCGATTGCAGGGCCACGCCTTCTGGAACATATCGTGGATGTTGTTTTGCAATTTGAAGGAGAGCGACATTCACGTTTACGTTTAATACGTGCAACGAAGAATCGCTTTGGAGCGAGCGACGAAGTTGGTTGCTTCGACCTTCATGATGGCGGCATCGAAAGCGTTCTAGATCCCACGGGGCTCTTCACCACACGCCATGCCGAACCAGTACCTGGTACCTGCGTCACGGTCACTCTTGAGGGCAGACGTCCATTACTCGCAGAAATCCAAGCACTTGTGGGCGGAGGGCGAGATAACGATTATGGCAATGCGCGTCGAGTAACCAGCGGCCTAGATTCTGCACGGACTTCTATGACTTTAGCTGTTCTTGAATTACGTGCAAATATTCGAATAGCTGGCCGCGACGTTTATGCCGCGACAGTGGGTGGCATGAAAATGACTGAACCTGCAGCAGATCTTGCCTTAGCACTTGCCGTCGCTTCGGCCGCAAAAGGCTTGGCTTTGCCCGGTGATTTAGTGGCTATCGGTGAAGTGGGTCTTGCCGGAGAAATTCGCAAAGTGAGCGGAGTTGACCGTCGTCTCAACGAAGCGTATCGACTCGGCTTCAAGCGGGCACTTGTTCCCCAAGGCAGCGATATAAAAATAGATGGCATGGAAATTGTTGAAGTATCACGCCTTGATCAGGCTCTCAATCGAGTAAAGATTTCTGGAGAATGAGCCTGCTCGAAGAAGCAATTATTTCTTGGTTTGAAGTAAATAAAAGAGATCTACCTTGGCGCTCAAGCACTCCTTGGGGAGTTATGGTCAGCGAATTTATGTTGCAACAAACCCCCGTCGCCCGCGTACTTCCCAAGTGGCACGAGTGGATGGTGCGATGGCCGACTCCTGCGGATTTAGCCAGCGCAACACCCGCTGAAATAATTACAGCGTGGGGACGTTTGGGATACCCACGCAGAGCACTTCGCCTTTATGAAAGTGCAAAAGTTATTGCTAAAGATTACAACAATGAAGTTCCGCGATCACAGGAACACCTTCTCGCCCTTGCTGGCGTCGGTGAATATACTGCTGCAGCTATTGCATCTTTTGCGTACCAAGAAGAGAACTTAGTTCTCGATGTAAATATCAGACGTCTTTTTGCTCGCCTCTTTGATGGGCAAGAGATCGAAAGCGCACATCTGTCCAAAGTTGAAAGGACGTTACGCCGTGCTCTTATTCCAGAAAACCGTGGACATATCTGGGCAGCGGCAACAATGGAACTGGGCGCACTCATCTGCACGGCACGCACTCCTAAATGCGATGTATGTCCTGTTTCATCGCAATGCGCTTGGCGGGCACAGGGTTATCCAAAATCTGATCTCGTTAAACGTGTGCAGGAATGGCACGGAACTGATCGCCAAATCCGTGGAAAAATAGTGCAGGCGCTGCGCGAGAGCGCCTCTTTAACCCAAGCACAAATTGAACTGCTCTGGAATGACGAGCAGCAAGTCGAAAAAGCTCTGAAAACACTCGCTAATGATGGACTTATCACGCGCGAGGGCGATTTTTATCTGCTCCCCACAACCTAAACTGTAGGCATGAGCGGCTACTTCCTTGCAGCGGTAGTAATCCTATTTATCAACTTACTTCCAGCATTTGCCCCGCCAACCTGGGCGGTTCTTCTCTACTTTGTCTTCACTCAAAACTTAAACCCGTGGGGGTTAATTCTTATCGGCCTCATCTGCGCGACTGCTGGCCGTGCCGGACTCGCCCTCTATTTCCGTAAACTCGCCTTTCTTTTTCCAGATAAATTCCTAGCAAATATGAAATCACTTGCCTCCTTAGTTGAAGCAAGTCGAGGAAAGCTCACCGCCCTGCTCGCAATATTCTTCTTCTCTCCTGGCTCGTCGGCTCAATTATTTGAGGCTGCCGGAATGATCAAAGGTGTTCGCCTAAAACCACTCTTGCTTGTTTTCGCTGCTGGGCGCTCCGTGAGTTACACCTTTTATGTTTTTGGTGCACAAAAAATCCATGGTTCATCTCTTGGCGAAGTGATGGGGCGATATATGACTTCGCCTCAAGCAATCATTGCTCAAGTAGCCTTTATCGTCGGCCTTGTCGTATTAGGAAATGTGAACTGGTCTCGCCCTAAACCGTAGGAGTTTGAGTTAAATCTCCAGGAGTATCGGGCATCAATGACTTTTCAGATCCTGCAAAAGTAAATTTGGCATCTGAGCCTTCACCCACTACATCGACAACGATAATTTCGCCAGCTTTAAGTTCTCCGAAAAGAATCTTCTCTGACAAGTTATCTTCAATTTCGCGTTGAATAGTGCGACGCAATGGACGAGCGCCCATCAATGGATCGTAACCGCGGGCAGCTAATAATTCTTTTGCCGCAGTCGTTAGCTCGATTCCCATATCTTTTGCCTTAAGGCGATCATCAAGGTTGGTAATCATCAGATCAACAATCTGAATAATTTCAGGCTTAGTTAATTGATGGAAGACAATGATGTCATCGATGCGGTTGAGGAACTCGGGACGGAAATGAGTCTTAAGTTCATCCCCAACCTTGGCCTTCATTCGCTCATAATTGCTCAATTCATCATCTGAATTAGCAAACCCGAGTCCTGCGCCTTTGGATATATCGCGAGTACCGAGGTTGGTAGTCATGATGATGACAGTGTTTTTGAAATCCACAACGCGACCTTGTGCATCGGTGAGGCGTCCATCTTCAAGAACTTGAAGAAGTGAGTTGAAGATATCTGGGTGAGCTTTTTCGATTTCATCGAAGAGCACAACAGAGAATGGTTTGCGACGTACTTTCTCGGTCAACTGTCCGCCTTCGTCATATCCAACAAACCCTGGAGGTGCTCCAAATAGACGCGATGCTGTGTGGCGTTCGGAGTATTCAGACATATCTAATTGGATTAACGCATCGGCACTTCCAAAGAGGAATGCAGCCAAAGTGCGCGAGAGTTCGGTCTTACCAACACCTGATGGGCCAGCGAAAATAAATGAACCACCGGGGCGCTTAGGGTCTTTGAGCCCTGCGCGCGTACGACGAATCGCTTGTGAAAGCGCTTTAATCGCTTGATCTTGACCGATGACTCGGCGGTGCAATTCATCTTCCATACGGAGCAGACGCGCAGTCTCTTCTTCGGTCAACTTGAATACTGGAATTCCAGTTGCGATTGAAAGTACTTCCGCAATGAGCTCTTCATCAACTTCGGTAACCATGTCGAGGTCGCCAGCTTTCCAAGTTTTTTCGCGCTCGGCTTTCTCAAGAATTAAGTTCTTTTCTGTATCGCGAAGAGCGGCTGCTTTCTCGAAATCTTGCCCATCAATTGCAGATTCCTTCTCCTTGCGGGCGGTTGCGATTTTTTCATCGAATTCGCGTAGCTCAGGAGGTGCGGTCATGCGACGGATACGAAGTCGTGATCCGGCTTCATCGATGAGGTCAATAGCTTTATCTGGCAGGAAGCGATCAGATACATAACGATCTGCCAAGGTTGCAGCAGAAACAAGTGCTGCATCGGAGATTGAAACTCGGTGATGGGTTTCGTAGCGATCGCGAAGACCTTTCAGAATTTCAATAGTGTGAGCAAGAGATGGTTCTGCCACTTGAATTGGCTGGAAACGACGTTCTAGCGCAGCATCTTTTTCAAGGTGCTTGCGATATTCATCCAAAGTTGTAGCACCGATTGTCTGGAGCTCTCCACGAGCCAACATTGGTTTAAGAATGCTAGCTGCATCGATTGCGCCTTCAGCAGCGCCTGCGCCCACAAGGGTGTGAATTTCATCGATAAACAAGATGATGTCACCGCGTGTGCGGATCTCCTTCAAAACTTTCTTTAGGCGTTCTTCAAAATCTCCACGGTAACGACTTCCAGCAACAAGGGCGCCAAGATCAAGTGAGTAGAGCTGCTTATCCTTAAGGGTTTCAGGAACATCGCCCTTCACAATTGCTTGAGCAAGACCTTCAACAACGGCTGTTTTACCAACACCTGGTTCGCCAATGAGCACTGGGTTATTTTTTGTACGGCGAGAAAGAACTTGCATCACACGTTCGATCTCTTTTTCGCGACCAATAACTGGATCTAACTTACCTTCACGTGCTGCTTGTGTGAGGTTGCGACCAAATTGATCAAGAACCAACGAGGTTGAAGGCGTACCTTCGGCTGGACCACCAGTGGTGACAGTCTCTTTGCCTTGATAACCCGAAAGAAGTTGAATTACTTGTTGGCGAACGCGAGCAAGATCTGCGCCGAGTTTCATTAAGACTTGAGCGGCAACGCCTTCACCTTCGCGAATAAGGCCGAGCAAAATATGTTCTGTGCCAATGTAGTTGTGTCCCAGCTGCAACGCTTCGCGGAGAGAGAGTTCGAGAACTTTCTTTGCGCGTGGAGTAAAGGGAATGTGACCGCTTGGTGCTTGTTGTCCTTGGCCGATAATTTCTTCAACTTGCGAACGAACTGCCTCAAGTGAAATTCCTAGCGATTCAAGAGCTTTTGCAGCAACGCCTTCACCTTCGTGTATCAGACCAAGGAGAATGTGCTCGGTGCCGATGTAATTGTGGTTGAGCATGCGTGCTTCTTCTTGAGCCAAGACAACAACTCGTCGGGCTCGGTCTGTAAAGCGCTCAAACATGTAGTACTCCTTCATCGACTAATCAGATAAGCCTAATGCCACGCGGGGTAAGCATGCGAGGCGAGGTTTGGTCCTGCCCTCTACAACCCTAGATATGGGCTTTTTATGCCCGTATGCCCCAGATATTGAGGAGCAGGTTAGAGGTGTTTGAGCATTCGGGTATTGCCCAAGGTGTTGGGTTTTACGCTCTCAAGATCGAGGAACTCAGCGATACCTGTGTCATATGAGTGGAGAAGTTGGCTATATACCTCAGGGTCCACAGGTGTTCCTTCAATTGCTTCGAAACCATGGCGCCCAAAAAACTCTGTTTCGAATGTCAGGCAGAAAATTCTCTTCACACCAATAGCTCGAGCTCGATCAATAACTGCTTCGAGAATTTGGTGGCCAACGCCTTTGCCTCGCAAATGCTCAGCAACTGCAACGGTGCGAACTTCTGCTAGATCTTCCCAGAGAACATGGAGCGCGCCGCACCCAACGACCGCTCCATCTTCGATTGCAACTGTGAATTCCTGAACGCTTTCATAGAGCGTTACCGTTTCCTTCGAAAGCAAGCGACGTTGTGGTGCGTATGTATCAATAAGTTTGCGGATGCCTTTAATGTCAGTTGATTTTGCTGGCCTGATTTCTAGCATCGTTACTCAACCTCAGGCTTAACTAGCGGGAAGAGAATTGTTTCACGAATACCTAAACCAGTAAGCGCCATTAATAAGCGATCGACTCCCATACCGAGTCCACCCATTGGGGGCATTCCAAATTCCATTGCACGTAAGAAATCTTCGTCAACGCTCATTGCTTCGACATCGCCCTTTGCACCCAAGCGCGCTTGCTCGACAAGACGTTCACGTTGAATAACCGGATCAATAAGTTCGGAATATCCTGTTGCCAACTCAAACCCATCTACATAGAGGTCCCACTTTTCTACAACGCCAGGGAGTTCGCGATGTGCCCTAACAAGTGGTGCATTGTCGATAGGGAAGCCCATAACAAATGTTGGTTCTGTTAACTTTCCAGCGGTCACATGTTCAAAAATCTCTTCGGCCAATTTGCCGGTGATCCAATTAGGATCCATTTTGATACCTAGTTTGGTGGCGATCTTCTTCAATTCTTCGTGTGGAGTAAGGGCCGTAACGCTCTCCCCTACACCATCAGAAATTGCATCATAAAGAGAAATCTCTTTCCACGTTCCGCCGAGATCTGATTCGCGACCATCATGGTGCTTAGCCACATGAGACCCGAAGATAGCCATGGAAGCGTTCTGAACTAAAGCGCGAGCAAGATCGGCTTTAGTTCGCCAATCTGCGTACGCTTCATAACTTTCAATCATCGCAAACTCTGGCGAATGGCTTGAGTCCGCTCCTTCGTTTCGGAAGTTACGGTTAATCTCAAAGACTCGTTCGATTCCACCAACAACGCAACGCTTCAAGAAAAGTTCAGGCGCAATCCGCAAGAAAAGTTCCATGTCATATGCATTGCTTAAAGTCTTAAAAGGTCGAGCTGCAGCGCCACCATGTTGAACTTGTAACATTGGTGTTTCGACTTCGAGATAGTCGCGTGAGTGGAAAGTTTCGCGCAAGGAACGCATAACGGCAGGGCGCATGCGAGCATTAGTTCGCGCTTCTGGCCGAACAATTAAATCTACATAGCGCATGCGAACTCGAGTCTCTTCAGACATCGGCTTGTGATCGTTTGGTAGTGGGCGTAGTGATTTTGCAGCGAGCTTCCAGCTATTAGCTAGAATTGAAAGCTCGCCTCGTTTAGAAGTGATGATCTCACCAGTCACGCTGACAATGTCACCTAAATCAATTTCGCTCTTCCAAGCATCTAGCGAAGTTTCGCCAACTTTATCTAGCGAGAACATAGCTTGGAGTTCTGTGCCATCGCCTTCACGAAGCGTCGCAAAACATAACTTGCCTGTGTCGCGCTTGAAGATAATCCGACCAGTAAGGCTTTCGATATCCCCTGTTGCTACATCAATTTCTAGCGCTGCATATTTGCTGCGGACGTGCGAGAGAGAAGATGTGCGGGGGACAGAGACGGGATATGGCTCAATACCTTGTTCGAGGAGCCCGGCACGCTTTTCGCGTCGGATGCGTAATTGCTCAGGTAGATCTTCGTCTGGGATTTCGTTCTCGGCCATAGTGCGGTAAGCCTACCTATCTATGCATTTCTCTCGTGAATTAAACGCAGCCCAGTCAAGGTCAGATCTGGCTCGTAGTGCTCAATACTCTCTGCAATCCCGAAAACTAGCGGTGCAAGGCCACCAGTCGCAATTACCGTGGGTTTGCCTTCATAACTCTCTGCTAATTCTTCAGTAATTCGCTTCACAAGACCATCTACTTGCCCGGCAAAGCCAAATATCGTGCCAGATTGCAAAGCCTCAACAGTGTTCTTGCCAATTACTGATCTCGGCCGAACTAACTCCACTTTACGCAGCTGCGCGGCGCGAGCAGCTAGAGCATCTACTGAGATTTCGATTCCAGGAGCGAGTGCACCACCTAAGAACTCACCTTTAGGCGAAACAACATCTAAGTTGGTAGAAGTTCCAAAATCTACAACGATCGCTGGACCATTGGGATAAAGCGTGTGTGCTGCCAAGGTATTAACAATTCGGTCTGCCCCAATTTCCTTAGGGTTATCAACCAAGAGCGGGACGCCGGTTTTGATACCGGGTTCGACTATGGAAGTGGGAATATTTGGATAATAGTTATTAATCATCGTCCTGAGTTCTCGCAACGTTGCTGGAACTGTAGAGCAAACCGCTAATCCAGTTATTTCATACTGTGCGACGAGGGCACCAAATTGCAGCCACAACTCATCTGCAGTATTGCGAGCATCAGTCTTTACGCGCCAAGATCGGATGAGCTCTTTATCTTTGAATACGCCAAGAACTGTATTTGTATTTCCTACATCGATTGTAAGTAGCATTTAGATCTCCGCCTTAAGGTCGAGTCCGATATCTAGAACTGGTGCTGAGTGTGTAAGAGCGCCAACTGCAAGAAAGTCAACGCCGGTTTCTGCATACTTCTTAGCGTTCTCTAGAGTGAGACCGCCTGAAGCTTCGAGCTTTACTTTTCCACCACTAAGGGAGACTGCTTGCTGGCACTGCTCTGGGCTCATATTGTCGAGCAGAATCAAATCTGGGTTAAGGGAAAGAGCCTCATTTAACTGTTCGAAGGTATCAACTTCGATTTCGATTTCGATATCTGGGTATTTTCCACGGACGCTGTTAAAAGCTTGAGTAACGCCACCTGCCGCTTCAACGTGATTGTCCTTAATTAACGCTGATTGGCTGAGGGAAAGTCGGTGGTTAGTTCCACCGCCCATGAGTACTGCGTATTTTTCAAGTTTGCGCAAACCAGGGGTTGTTTTGCGAGTATCCCTGATCTTCGTGGATGTCCCTGCGACTGCATCTACCCATGCACGCGTCAACGTTGCAATACCGCTTAGATGAGAGAGGAAGTTCAGCGCAGTGCGTTCTGCAAGCAAGAGTGCGCGCGTATTTCCTCGGGCTCGCAAAATCACCGTTCCTGCTTCTACTTTAGATCCATCTCCTACCAAAATTTCGATATCTGTAATTCCCAAATATTCAAGAACTTCTTGTACGACACCGACTCCAGCTATGACTCCTGGTTTTCTGTTGATGAACTCTGCAACTACTTTTTCGTTTCCTGTAAGAGTTGCCATTGAGGTTACATCTTCTCCGCCAGCTAGATCTTCTGCTAATGCGGCTTTAATTAACTCTGTGTACTGATTCAATTTGCCACCTCCTGCAGTGTTGAATTCCATGTCCCATCCTTTTCCAGATGTTGCAAAATTCGTTTGCTCCACTGAGGAGAGGTTTCGGGGAAGTCTTCGCGCCAATGAGAGCCGCGTGTTTCTTCTCTCTCAAGAGCTGAACGAACAATCGCTTGTGCTAGTTGTAGAAGATTGCTTGTTTCCCAAGCTTCGACACATGGGTTTGTACTAGTGCTTGTTGCAACAATTGCCAATTCTTTTTCGGTCTCTTCTAAAGAATGGGCCGAGCGCAATACACCGGCTCCACGGCTCATGCTCGATTGCAAATGTTTACGTGCTTGTGGCTCTATAAGAAACGATGAATCTACTTCATGAATTGGCTCTGTAAATTCCGGAAGGTTCTTTGCAATATCAGCTGCGATTCGAGCGCTAAAGACCAAGCCTTCAAGAAGTGAATTGGAGGCCAATCGATTAGCGCCATGGACTCCAGAACATGCAGTTTCACCACAGGCATAAAGTCCTTTCACGCTTGTATGTCCGTTGAGGTCAACCCTTGCACCACCGGATGCATAGTGTGAAGCGGGCGCTACCGGTATCAAATCTCTCAGCGGATCTATTCCATGCGCCAAACATGAAGCGTAAATAGTTGGGAATCGATCAGTAAATCCTTCGATGTGGCGAACATCGAGCCAGACATGATGTGCACCTGTTTCATTCATGCGACGCATGATTGCAATTGCTACAACATCTCGTGGAGCAAGCTCGGCCAAAGGATGCAGTCCCACCATAAATCTTTCACCTGCGTCGTCTAACAGGTATGCACCTTCTCCTCGCACCGCTTCGCTAATGAGTGGTTGCTGCCCCTTTGAGCCATCGCCTAACCAGAGCACGGTCGGATGGAATTGGATGAATTCAACATCAGCAACTTGCGCACCCGCGCGCAAGGCGAGAGCGACTCCATCGCCCGTGGAAACTGGCGGATTTGTTGTTTGTGCGAAAACTTGTCCTAATCCCCCAGTAGCAAGTACAACTGCGCGACCAATCGCTTGACCTACCCCATCACGTGTTCCTGCCCCAATAACGTGGAGAGTCACTCCACAAACTGCACCGCTTTCGTTCTTGAGTGCATCTAATACAAGTGCGTGCTCGACTACTTCAATATCTGGATCATTACGAACGGCAGCAAGGAGCGCACGCGAAACTTCTGCACCAGTTGCATCTCCTCCTGCATGCAGAATTCGATTGCGCAGGTGTCCACCTTCTCGCGTTAAAGCAATCTCGCCAGTGGCTTCTTTATCAAAAACTGCGCCTCTTGCAATGAGTTTTCGTACGGCTTCTGGCCCTTCTGAAACTAAAACTTTGACTGCATCAAAATCACAGAGCCCTGCACCTGCAACAAGGGTGTCTTTCTCATGCTGATCCGGAGAATCGCCTGGCCCTAGCGCCGCTGCGATACCGCCTTGTGCCCATTTAGTAGAGCCCGCATCTACCCGAGCTTTAGTAACAAGCAGAACCGAAAGTCCGAAGGTTCGAATTTGAAGTGCAGTTGTTAATCCCGCAACTCCCGATCCAACAACAATCACATCGGCACGAGCAGTCCAACCCGGCTTAGGGGCAAGAAGTTTCATGCGTGTGCCTGACTCATGGGTCTATTGTCAATCAAACGGACTCCATTTATCCAACCGGCAATGATTGCGCGCTTAGATTTGCTCTCATTAGTAGCAATTCCAAAAGTTTCTTCATCGATTATGACGGCATACTCACAGGTGAAGGCTGGTTCAGTAGCTAGCGCTAGCTTCATCGCCTCTGTCGCTTGATGAACATCTGCAGATGTATCTGCCGCGCTGAGAGCCCGCCATATCACCAAAGCCGCTCTTTTATCCTTGTGATCCAAGTGAATATTTCGAGAAGAAAGGGCGAGTCCACCTTCGCTACGGATTGTTTTGGCCCTGATTATTTTCACTTTTAGATTCTCTTCTTTCACCATCTTTTCAATTAAGAATAATTGCTGAAAATCTTTCTCTCCAAATATCGCCCATTCAGGTTTTGCTAAATCAAATAGCCTCTTCACGACGGTGAGCACACCTGAAAAATGACCGGGGCGACCTAAACCTTCAAACTTTTCACCTACAACACCTGCAGATAATTTCTCTATTTCGCCAGGGTAAATCTCATCTTCTTGAGGAAGCCATAAAGTCGATGCTCCAGATTCTCGAGCAAGATTTTCGTCGCTCTCTGGAGTGCGTGGATACTTAAGTAAATCGCTTGTATCGTTAAATTGAAGTGGGTTCACGAAAATGCTCACGACAACATTTTCAGATATTTCACGCGCTTGGCGAATGAGGGATGCATGGCCTTCATGAAGAGCGCCCATCGTCGGAACAAGCGCTGACGCTGAAGGCAATTGCGCCGATTTCTCTACTATTTGCATCCGCTCCAGTCCTTTCGGGGTACCGGGCCAAGAGGTAAAGGTTACTGCGAAGGCGGCAGTTCTTCCAAAATCTGCTCAATCAAACCTCGTCCTACGAGGTGAGCGGTAGGTTCTATTTCAAGCCAAGGTTCAAGAACAAATCGTCTTTCATGCGCACGAGGATGTGGAAGGGTTAAATGCGGATCACTGCTTTGAATATCTCCAAAGGTAATGAGGTCGAGATCGATGATGCGTGGGCCCCAGCGTTCAACTCGAATACGCCCCATACTTTTTTCAATACCTTGGAGCATATGTAAGAAATCAGTTGCAGAAACTTCGCTTTGAATAATACATACAGCGTTGAAATAATCAGGTTGTTCTGGGCCACCTACTGGTTTTGTTTTATATAAAGATGAAACTGCTAAGACTTCAGTGGCTTCACGTAAAAGCGCTACTGCAAGTTCGATTGCGCCTTGTGGATCATCAAGATTTGCGCCAAGCGCCACTACCGCTTTCAACGAGAGCGTTCAATCGAAACAGAAATATCTAGTACTTCCACTGCGACTGGAGCTTGTGGCTTATGTACCGTGACAACCACTTTGTTTAGGAGTGGGAATATAGTTAACAAACGATCAGCAATAGCACCGGCAAGTGCTTCGATTAGCGAAAAGGGCGGACCAACAATTTCTTCAAGAACGCAATCGCAAACCTTGGCATAGTTAATTGTTTGAGATAAATCATCACTTATTGATGCCTCTTGAAGATTAAGTTCAAGGAGCACATCAACGTAAAAATCTTGACCAGTTTTTCTCTCTTCTTCAAATACTCCGTGGTATCCGAAGCCATGAATCCCATTGATTCTGATTGCATCGCTCATGCAAGTTCTCCTGCCACTGCAATTGCATCGCGATGTGGTTTCACGCTATGAACTCTAACTCCCCATGTGCCACGTTGTGCCAAGAAATGAGTGAGAGCAATTGTCGCAGCTTCGCGGTCATCTGGATTTTGTGCTCCAGTGAGATTACCTAAGAATCGTTTACGAGATGCTCCAACTAATACCGGGAACCCCAACTCTTCAAGTGCGGGAAGGTTTGCGAGAAGAGTCCAATTATCTTCCGCCTCTTTGGCAAAACCCAACCCTGGATCAACAATTAAAGAGTCGCGTTTGATCCCAGCATTTAGCGCCGAGGTAACTCTTTGTGAAATTTCTTCAGTAACTTCTCTCACCACATCAGAGTAAGTTGCCATTGACTGCATCTGTTGTGAATCCCCTCGCGTATGCATCGCAATATAAACACACCCGAGAGATGCAACTTTTGAGAACATCGCTGAGTCGGAGAGCCCTCCGCTCACATCATTGACTATTTGCGCACCAGCGGAAATGGCTTTTTCGGCAGTAATCGCTCTCTTGGTATCGATGCTTATGATTGCTCCCGCTTTGGCTAAGACTGTAACCACGGGCAAAATGCGCGCTAATTCTTCATCGACATCTACGCGATCAGCGCCAGGCCGTGTTGATTCTCCACCGATATCAATTATGTCTGCGCCTTCTTCAAGCATGACCAATCCACGTTCTATTGCACTCGCAGTGGTTTGATACCTACCGCCATCAGCAAAAGAATCTGGAGTCACATTCAATATGCCCATAACAATCGTGCGATCTGTGGGTAAATTTAAATCTTTTACTGACATTTCAACTACCTACGGGTAATAAGGCTGATTGCTTCTGCGCGAGTAGCAGCATCACGCAATTTGCCGCGCACAGCACTTGTCACGGTACGCGCTTGAGTCTTTCTGACTCCTCGCATCGACATACATAGGTGTTCACATTCGATTATGACAATTACGCCTGCTGGTTCAAGAATTTCGACAAGGGCATCAGCGATTTGAGATGTCATACGCTCTTGAACTTGTGGGCGTCGAGCAAAGAGATCAACTAGGCGAGCGATTTTCGATAGACCAGTAATCCGTCCCGACGGGATATACCCGACGTGTGCGACGCCATGAAAAGGAGTGAGGTGGTGCTCACAATGCGAGAAAACATCTATATCTCTAATAATTACCAACTCTTCATGCCCAATATCAAAAGTAGTTGTCAGCACATCTTCTGGCGACTGCCATAGGCCCGCGAAATTTTCGCTTAACGCCCGAGCAACTCGTGCTGGTGTTTCTCGGAGTCCATCGCGATCTGGATCTTCACCCAGCGCTAAGAGCAGTTCTTTTACAGCTCTTTCAGCACGTGCTTGGTCATAAGGGTGTTGGGCCCGACCATCTTGTGGGCCCATAGATACTGAATTAATTTCACTCACTAGTTTTCTTTGTCTTTCGAACTTTCTTCACAGGCGCTTCGACTTCAGCAACACTGGCTGGGTGAGTAGGAATTGGTGGGATTGTTGAAGGTTTGCGCGTAGGAGAACCTGTCCAAGCTGGTCGCGTTGGATAAGACTTTACCCGCTTAAAGATTAAGGAAATCTCATCCTTGTTAAGAGTTTCCTTATCTAGTAACTCCAAGACCATTTCATCAAGAACTTGGCGATTTTCAGCCAAAATATCGAAAGCTTCTTGGTGAGCATTCTCAATCAAGGTTCGAATCTCTTGATCAACCAGCGCTGCAACACTTTCAGAGAAATCTCTTGTGTGCCCATAATCGCGCCCCATAAATGGCTCGGCTGCATCGGTACCTAATTTAATTGCTCCGATTGCTTCAGTCATTCCATATTGAGTGACCATCGCACGTGCTAGCGCTGTTGCTTTTTCAATGTCGTTACTGGCGCCTGTTGATGGATCATGGAAAATCAATTCTTCAGCTGCACGGCCGCCTAACGCATATGAAAGTTGATCTAGCAGTTGGTTACGGGTCGTCGAGTATTTATCTTCATCTGGAAGAACCATCGTGTACCCAAGTGCGCGCCCGCGCGGCATGATCGTAATTTTGTGAACCGGATCGGTATGCGGCAGCGCATGAGCTACAAGTGCGTGACCTGCTTCGTGATAGGCAGTGACGCGACGCTCTTCTTCGCTCATTAAACGGCTCTTACGCTGAGGTCCCGCCATCACTCTGTCGATTGCTTCGTCCAACTCAGAATTGCCGATTACCTTCTTCTCTTCACGCGCCGTTAACAGCGCTGCTTCGTTAAGAACGTTGGCAAGGTCAGCGCCAGTAAATCCTGGAGTACGGCGTGCATACGAAATCAATTCAACGTTCGAATCTAATGGTTTGCCTTTCGCATGAACTTTAAGAATTTCTTCACGGCCTTTGAGGTCCGGACGTTCTACAGGAATCTGTCGGTCGAATCGGCCGGGACGCAAGAGCGCAGGGTCAAGAACATCTGGACGGTTAGTTGCAGCAATTAAAATTACTTGTCCGTTTGATTCAAAACCATCCATCTCGACGAGGAGTTGGTTCAGGGTTTGTTCGCGTTCATCATGTCCGCCACCCATACCCGCACCACGCTGACGTCCCACTGCATCAATTTCATCAACGAAAACAATTGCTGGTGCATTTTCGCGAGCTTGCAAGAAGAGATCGCGTACACGTGATGCTCCAACGCCAACAAACATTTCAACAAAATCTGAACCAGATATTGAGTAGAAAGGTACGTTCGCTTCTCCTGCAACAGCGCGCGCTAAGAGTGTTTTACCTGTTCCTGGAGGGCCATAAAGGAGTACGCCCTTGGGAATCTTCGCTCCCAAGGCGACATACTTTGGAGGGTTGGCAAGGAAGTCTTTGATTTCAAGTAACTCCGCTACTGCTTCTTGTGCACCAGCGACATCCGCAAAAGTTGTCTTAGGAACATCATTTGTTTGGAGTTTCGCGCGAGAACGGCCAAAGGAAAATGCTTTTCCGCCTCCTTGGGCATTGCTCATCATCAAGAAGAACAAGAACCCAATAACTAATATCGGCCCAAAGGAGAAGAAGAGCGAGAGCAGTAGGGATTGGCTAGAAACCTTTACATTCCACGCTTTGGGCGGAGGATTGCTGGTCAGTGCATCAACAAGAGTTGGTTCTTCCCCTGTTAAGTAAGAAGCTTCAACTTTGGTTGCACCGCTGATCGATGAGCCAGATTTAAGAATCACTTGAATTGTTTGTGCTCGATCGAGAATTAAGACTGATTCCACTTCACTTTTTGCAATCGCATCAAGGATTTCAGAAGTCTTGACTTTCGTATATTGATTTCCAGCGCTAGATATCTGCCCGAAAACAGTGACGCCGATGATGGCGGCAATAATCCAGAAAAGAGGCCCTCGCAGTAATTTTTGACCACGAGTTTGTGGCTTTTTGCGAGGTTCCTTTTTCTTCTGCGCCATCTTTTTCTCTTTCATTAGGAATACATGTGCTTAGCTAGGACTGCGATGAAAGGAAGGTTGCGATATTTCTCATTGAAATCTAAACCGTAGCCGACAACAAAATCTGGTGGGATTTCAAATCCAACGTATTCGCAATGGACATCTACTTTGGCTGCTTCAGGTTTTCTTAGAATCGCAAGAATCTTTACGCTCTTAGCTCCACGGGATTCGAGGTTTGATTTCAGCCATGAAAGTGTTAGACCGGAATCGACGATATCTTCAACAATGAGAACTTCGCGTCCGGTGATGTCGCGATCGAGATCCTTTAGAATTCTTACGACGCCGCTAGATTTTGTTCCAGAACCATAAGATGAAACGGCCATCCAATCCATTTCAACATGGCGTTGTAGTGCGCGTGCTAAATCTGCCATCGCCATGACGGCGCCTTTTAAAACGCCAACTAAAATTAGATCTCGCCCTTGATAATCTGCATCAATACGTGCAGCAAGTTCTTTGACCTTCATTTTTAGCTCTTCTTCGGTGACGATGATTCTTTCTACATCGGTTCCTACGGCTGTTAGGTCCACGGTGCCTCTCAAGAATTCTCTTAGTTGGATGGATGTGAGAGCGAAAGTCTGCCCGAAATTCGGGAAACCTTCACACCACCGGGCATATCTAAGGCTCCCTGCCCATGCCATGAGGTGACAAGAGCCTCAATTGCGCTCACATGATCGGCCGAAACCGACCCTTGAGGGGCGCCAGCGGCATAAAGGGCCAGTTTGAGAACCCTCGTCCGGACCGCTCGAGGGAGGGCTACAAGGTTTTCAATGGCAATCGATTCCACTTCTACTCCGCTAAACGCCTCAAGCGCCCAACCATCAAGTGCGTCGGCATCATCGCGAAGGAGCGCCGCACTGCGAGCTAGTGCCGCACTAATCCCCGGCCCAATCGTTTCTTCTAGTACTGGCAAAGATTGTGTGCGCACCCGAACGCGCAAGAATTGTTGATCGCTGTTGTGTGGATCAATCCATGGAATTAAACCAACTTCACTGCATGCGTTAACTGTTTCTTCACGAGTAATGGATAACAATGGACGCACATACTTGCCAGCGTTCGAAGCCATACCGGAAAGCGAACGTGTACCAGACCCCCGAGCCAGCCCTAGTAAAACACTTTCCGCTTGATCGTCACGAGTGTGTCCTAGAAAAACTTTACTCGCTCCATACTTTTTACTCGCTGCATCGAGTGCACCATAGCGCGCTTTGCGAGCCGAAGCTTCGAGTCCATCTTTCAACTCAACTTGTACATCAATAATTTCTGAGACCGCAATACCCATCATGTGGAATTGCTCGATAACTTTCTCGGCTTGCTGTCGCGATTGATCCTGGAGCTGATGGTTAATGGTGATTCCGATTACTTGAAGAGTTAGTTTTTGCGCCTCTTTAATCAATGCGTAACTTAAAGCAAGTGAGTCGGCACCACCCGAACATGCAACAATTACTTTATCTCCAGGTTCGCATGTGGCTAATTCGGAACGAACCGCGCTGCGAATTGCCACCATAGAACTACTGGTGGGAGTGGACATGGGTTAAGACTAGACCCGACCGCCCCACGGCATAAGCCCATTAATGCTGTACATATTGGAGTAAATCAAACCCCTGCTGCGTGAATTGGCTTCCCACATCATGCCCCCACCAGCATAAATAGTGATGTGATGAATCGTCGAAATTGAGTTTTTATAAGCGTAGAAAAGTAGATCTCCTGGTTGAAGTTCGGTCAGCTTTACGTGCATCGTTGCCACCGAATAAAGAGCGGCATTAAGACGATCCCAGTTTGGGTAACCAAGTCCTGCAGATTTATATGCAGCATAAACAAGTCCAGAACAATCATATGAATTTGGGCCTTGCGCACCCCACACATAAGGCTTGCGCGCCAAAACTTGCTTCTTCGCATAAGCAACTGCAGCGAGGCGTTGTGCAGGTGTTGCGCGAGTCCATGTGCGACCTTTAAATCCTAAATCTGGCCACACTTTCTTCTGTCCTGGAGTCTGTGTGGCTTTTTTCGCTTGTGCCTCTTCAAGGAGGGCAAGTTGCCGCTGTTGCTCGAGGGTGGTTCTAAATTTCTTTGCACTTGCCAATTGCTTCATTAAATCATCTTGCACTGCTTGTAACTTATTAACTTCCTGTTGTTGCGCATATCGTGCAGAGTCGGCAACTTTCTTTGCCGCCGCAACTCTTGCAGTCGCCTTTTCTTGTTCGCTTTGCGCTGCGTCGGCCTCTGTTTTTGCTTGACGCGCTACAACTTCGGCAGTTTTATATCGATCTAAGGCTGTTGAGTTATGTGCACCAAGGGTGGAAAGGGTTGAAAGTTGATCTACTAAGTCTTGTGGTCCGGTTGAACTTAATAGTGGGACTAAATCATTAAGCCCACCACCCATGATGTAGGCATTTGTTGCCAACTGGCCAATAGTTCGATGCGCTGCGCTAACGGCTGCTGCAGTAATTTGTGCATGTTTGGCCGCGGCTTTGGCGACTTTAGTTGCTGCTGCCAGCTCACGGAGCGCTTGTTCATATTTCGCCCGCGCATCATTTGCAATCTGAGTTAAACCGCGAAGAGTTTGATTAGCCTTTGCTAATTTTGCAGCCGCGGCTTTTGCAGCTTCTGCTTTTGCAGCTTCTGCTTTTTTGGCCGCAGCAATTTGGGCCAACGTTGGTTTAGGTGTCTTGGCATAAGAAGGGGTCGCAGAACAGAGCAGGCCAAGAACGATGGCGCTCACAAGCAGGCGATTGCGTTTCATTGGGGACCCTCCTAGGAACGCTAAGAATAGAGGAGGAATCCGGGAAAACTTATTAAGACAGGTATGTGTCTCTAGTTTGATACATCTCGGCGGCGAAAGAGCACGCCAACAATTAAGGATCCGGCGAGAAGGAATACAGAAACACTCACAATGGCATGGGAGTAAGAAGAGTTAAAATCTCCCCCTGCAGCGATGCTATTAATCATCTGACCGGGCAACCATTTTCCAGAATTCTTTACAGTTGCCGCAATAATATTTTCGATGATGAGCAACCAGGCTACACCAATAGAAATCGCTGTAATTGGAGATCTAAATAGAAGACCTAAAATCATTCCGATTGTTCCTGACGCTAAAACCGAGATAAATACATTCAAAAGAGTGTGAGCAAAGGCGCTCGAGGCCGCAGTAGTAGTCCATGCACTGTTATCTACTTTTGCTCTTCCCGAGAGTGCAAATGCAAGGCTAATACTGACAACTGCCGAGATAAGAACGGTGAGTAGCGCAAAAACTTTCATTGCGATGAATTTTCCGAGCAAAAGAGTCAAACGTTTAGGTTGGCGAACCAATAGGTTTCGCAGAGTTCCGTATGTGTATTCCTGCGCAGTTTGCGCAGCGAATACGCAAAGCGCAACCAGCCCAAGCAGACCCGCAGATCCGCTAAATCCAACTGTTATTCCTGTGGGTAGCGCCAAGATTCCTCGGTTGATGATTGCACCACGATCAGAATTTCCTTGAGGCGAATCGATTAATAGGAACAAGAGCGATGTGACAAGTGCTGTGACAGCAATTACCGCAAGACTTGCACCAAGGAAGAGGGTCGGCCGACGCAATTTTCGCCATTCGGCAAAGAAGACGCGAATCATTCGTCATCTCCTGTCATCTCAAAGAATGTTTCTTCCAAAGAAGGTAGCACTGGCGAAATTTGAGAGAGTGTGATTCCGGAGTCAAAAGCCAATTTATTGAGGGTCGGAGCCCACTCAGCTGCTGCAAGAATATGGGCGACGCCATCAATCTCACTTCCTTTATGGCCTGATGATTCGGCAATTGCAAGCAACTTACCGATGTCTTCAGGATTCTCGCATTTAGCAATAATTGTTGGCTGTTGACGTTCGAGAAGATCTTGCGTTTTACCAGCAAAAATTACCTTCCCTTTTCGCAACATCACAAGTGAATCACTAATCATTTCAATTTCAGAGAGTAAATGCGATGAGATAAATACTGTTGTCCCCTGCGTTGCTAGCGAGCGCAACAGTTCGCGAATCTCTTGAATACCTGCTGGGTCTAGCCCGTTTGTTGGTTCATCGAGCATTAAAAGGTGAGGGTTGGGCAGCAGCGCCGCGGCAATGCCAAGTCTTTGCTTCATTCCAAGTGAATAAGTCTTGTACTTAGAGCCCCCGCGATCTCCGAGTCCGACTCGATCGAGCAAGCTCTGGACAGAGTTGATGTCATGTCCGCCTAAAGTTGCAAGTACTCGCAAGTTTTCGGCGCCGGTCAATGCCGGATAAAAAGCTGGTCCTTCAATCATTGCGCCAACGCGATGGAGATAGCGCTCGGGATGATTAATGGGTTCACCAAGGATGGTGCCCGAGCCTGCGGTCGGTGTAATCAAACCTAAAAGCATTCTCATTGTTGTGGTTTTGCCAGAGCCATTTGGCCCAACGAATCCGCAGACCGTACCTAAAGGCACTTCAAAACTGGCATGAGAAACCGCCATGCGATTGCCATATTTCTTACTTAGGTCTTTCACGCTGATGGCTAGTGTGGACACGGTTGCCACCTTACACTTTCCCCATGAGTAAACGTCCATGGGGTTACCAACCACTTCCGGAGCGACCAGACCCAACGTGGCCGCTTCATAGCCAAACGCATGCAGTTCGCGCAGGGTTGGCACGCTCAGGATTCGGCGAAACTTCTGAAGCCCTTTACCTTAATAGTGGTTTTACCTATGCGAGCGCAGAACAAGCTGCCCAATCCTTTGGCGATGAAATAGATCATTTTGTTTACGGAAGATTTGCCAACCCAACCATTGCAATGTTTGAAGAGCGTTTAGCGGCAATCGAAGGCGCTGAATTTTGTGTCGGTACAGGGTCTGGAATGTCAGCCATCTTTGCATCCATCGCATGCATGGTTAAAAGTGGCGATCACATTGTTGCAGCAGCTGCAATGTTTAGTTCATGTTATGTAATTCTTACCGAAATCTTGCCCAAGTGGGGCGTCACCGTTGAAATGGTCGATGGCAGCAACGCCGAGCAATGGGCCGCCGCACTTTCCAAACCAACAAAAGTAGTTTTCATTGAATCCCCAAGTAATCCAATGTTAGAAATTGTAGATATCCGAATGGTCAGCGACCTCGCTCATAAAGTTGGTGCAACAGTCATCGTAGATAACGTGATGGCCTCACCAATTCTGCAGAAACCATTAGCACTTGGCGCAGATGTCGTTATGTATTCGGCTACCAAACATATTGATGGCCAAGGTCGAGTTCTGGCTGGGGCAATACTTGGGAGCAATTCGTATCTGCAAGAACATCTCAGCCAATTTGTTCGCCATACCGGACCATCTCTTAGTCCATTTAATGCTTGGGTGCTCCTTAAATCATTGGAAACAATGAGTATGCGTGTTGAGCAAATGAGCAACAGCGCCCAGAAAGTAGCCGAGTTTCTTGAATCTCGTTCTGAAATTAAGACCGTTCTCTATCCAGGTTTGAAATCCCATCCTGGCTATGAAGTTGCGCAGAAGCAGATGACGGCGGGCGGCACGACCATGGGCCTCGAATTTGCGGGTGGTCAGGCAGCGGCCTTTAAATTCATGAACGCGCTGCGCGTTATTGATATCTCTAATAATTTGGGTGATAGCAAGTCATTAATTACCCACCCTGCATCAAGTACCCACCGCAGAATTCCGCCTGAAGTAAGAGCAGAGATGGGTATTACTGATGGAATCCTTAGACTTTCAGTGGGCTTAGAACACTCATCTGACCTATTGAAAGATCTAGAACAAGCTTTCTAAAGTAGCTGCGCGACGACCAAAAGGGCAGAAAACAAACTCAAGTAGCTAATCGACCATTGGAATATCTTTCCGGCAGCCTTTTCATAATTATCTGAACTTTCACGAAGCCCCGTCATCGCACGCGCAAAAACTAACCCGAGAGCGATAGTGATTATCAATGACCAAACCGGAAGTTTTGCAGTTTCAATGAGGGCAATCGACGAAATAATCATCGCAATTGTATGAAACCACATTTGACGTTGGACATTTGATTTTGTCGCAACTACCGGCAGCATTGGAATTCCGGCTGCCGCGTAATCTTCTTTATATTTAATTGCGAGCGCCCAAAAATGAGGGGGCGTCCAAAAGAAGATCACAAGAAAGAATGCAAGAGCAGACCATGACAATGAATCGGTGACCGCTGCCCAACCGATAAACACTGGCATACAACCTGCTGCGCCACCCCAGACAATATTTTGCGCAGTACGGCGTTTTAGAGCCATCGTATAAATCAGAACGTAGAACGCGATTGCGATTAAAGTTAAAAGTGTTGCAAGTGGTGTGGTAAAAAACCAAAAGATTGCGAGTGCAAGCGCGCCGACAAGAGTTGAGAAAACTAATGCTTGATTATTATTTAATACGCCAGTAACTAATGGACGTTTTGATGTTCGTGCCATCAAACGATCAAGATCGCTTTCAATAACCATGTTGTATGCATTAGCCGAACCAGCAGCTAACGTTCCGCCAATAATTGTCGCCGCAGTTAAACCAAAGGAGGGTAAACCTTTCTGGGCAAGCACCATTGCAGGAAGAGTTGAGACCAGCAGAAGCTCAACCACCCTCAATTTCATGAGGTCCAGGTAGCCGCGGATCAATACACGCGGAGTCACGCTTAGAGGTTTAGTCACTGGTTAAGATTACTCAGCAACGTTAGGTCGCGTTCCCAGCCCTCTCCCAGTTTCGCCAGTTACTTTGCGCTTAATCGAAGGGATAAAAAGATGACATCGCAAGAGCAGAAGCCCGAATGGTTCGAAATGGCCGAGAACGATCTCACTCCACGTCCAAAGTTCTCACGCGGGGTCAGAATTTTCGCTCTCAGCGCACCTCTATTGGCCCTTGGCATAGGTTTTGTATTCGCCCAAACTCAAGATGGCGCTCCCGCGACAGCGAGTGAAAGCACAGTTAACGCTTCGGCTACGCCCGTAACTGCTGACGTTCCCGCGCCTGGCTCTGCTTCGATGGAATCAATCAATGTTGATCCTCTTCCTGTTGCTGCCAACACTTCGGCAAGCACGGTCGCAACGACTGCATCGACAGTTACACCGACCACACCTGCTCCTCCTACCGCTGGAGTATCTACGCCTCCACAAATTGCTCAACCTCCAGCGATGGGTGGGGGCGAAGATGACGGTTTAGAAGGTAACGAAGGTAGCGAACATTCAAAAATAAAAACAGGTAAACATAAATCTGGAGATATTTCCAAGCTCCCTGTTGGTGGTGGCGAAAGCAATGAAGGTTCTGAGGGTGGCGAGGACGACGATTAGATAGTTTGAGATTACGCAGTTAAGGTAGGGCGGTGCGCAACCGCCCTACCTTTCTCTTTGTAGCAATAATTGCGCTTTCCCCTTTTTTCACACCAGACTCATCGGCGCAATCAACATCAGCTTCTACTAAAATGGTTTTAGTAAATACAATCAATGGAAATATCACTCCAAAATCAGTGACTGCTTCTGGTACCGGAATCGTTAGCGCGCAGAACATGATGTATCGACATTCAGTCACAATTTACGACGCCACAACAATGAAGTTACTTAAAACAATTCCAGACACAGTGAAACTATCCAAATTCGGTCTGACACAATATTCAGGGAGCTACCAAGGTGCGCCAGTTGAAGGCGCCTATTCCCCCGATGGCCAATATCTTTATGTCACCAATTACTCGATGTATGGCAAAGGATTCAATAAAGAAGGACATGACGTCTGCAGTCCTTCTTCGAATTACGACAAGAGCTATCTTTACAGAATTAATCTAAAAACCTATCGGATTGATGCCGTGTATCCAGTTGGGGTTGTGCCAAAAGTTGTTGCAGTAACACCAGATAATAGGTTCATTTTGGTGAGCAATTGGTGTTCATATGACCTCAATGTGATTTCAGTGGCAAAGCAGAAGGTCTACAAGACAATCAAGATCGGCCCATATCCTCGCGGCATCGTAGTTTCACCTGATTCAAAGAGTGCTTACGTAGCAGAAATGGGCGGGACAACTGTTCATGAGATTAACCTGACAACTTTCAAACAGAGACTTATCGAAGTTGGTATTAATCCCCGCGCGATCGTGCTCTCCCCTAATGGAGCTAATCTTTATGTAACTTTAAATAGTTCCGGAAAAGTTGCTGGTTTCCAATTAAGTACGAGAAAAAGAATTGGAACGGTAACAACAGGCAAAGCAGCTCGTAGCCTCGCAATATCAACTGACGGAACAGCGCTCTTTGTGGTCAACTATGAGAGCGGCACCATGAGCAAAGTGCGCACCTCGGATTTCAAAGTGATGCAGACTGTTGATGCGTGCACACATCCAATTGGTGTAACTTACGAGCCACTTACAGATAGAACCTGGGTTGCGTGTTACCTCGGGCAGATAAAGATTTACGCCAACAAATAGCCAGTTCGCGGAAGCTTCCTACCAGAATATTGCTATAAGCAGGTTTGTAGTTACTAGGCCAATCATCGCCAACCATACGCTGTTCTTCACTTCGCTCTTTTTAGCGTTGCGATAACCAAGAACGAGAACGGCAATCAAAATCGTGAACTTTATTGCGACCCACGCGTTATTGAGTTCTGGCCATTTATCTGGATTTTCAATTGTAAGTGGCGTGCGTATCCCAACCATTACTAAACCTGCTAGCAAAGCGGTGGCTCCACTGTGAAGCACGCCAGGGTGAATAATCCTGGGAGATTTCTTGATTTGATGGAGCAAGAGGGATAGAACTGCAACAACGGAGAGGATGTGAAGAACGAGAGCAATAGCTTGTACCCATGCGAGTGTGGTCATGAAAAATCCCCTTCAAAGGTTATCTATAGATAGCGTTTCTAATGTATTCAGTTTAGAGTGCCAACCATGCTTCCACCTGCAACTATCGGCCCGGGCGAATTTTTCCCTGTGGTTGGCGTTGGACCTCATCCCAAACCTTGGCCAGAGGGCGCTGAATTTGACCCTGAACTCCTTGAAAACGGAGATCGTCGAAATGTTCTCGATCATTATCGTTATTGGTCGGTTGCAGCAATTGTTGCTGACTTGAATACCAAACGACATAAACTGCAGATCGCTATTGAGAATTGGCAGCATGATCTCAATATTGGTTCGATTGTGAGAACTGCAAATGCCTTTAATGTTTCTTCTGTACACATTGTCGGCAAGCGCGATTGGAATAAACGTGGCGCGATGGTCACAGATCGCTATCTCACCGTTATGCACCACCCAACGATTGCTGATTTCGCAATGTGGGCAAAAGAAAACCAAGTACCGATTATTGGTATAGATAATGTTCCAGGATCTAAGCAATTGGAAAGCGCAGAATTGCCAGAGTCATGTGTCCTGCTCTTCGGGCAAGAAGGCGCAGGGATGTCCGATGAAGGAATTGAAATCTGTTCAGTTCTGTACGCCATCGAACAATATGGGTCTACTCGTTCAATGAATGCCTCTGCTGCAGGAGCAATCGCCATGTATCACTGGGCGCTGCAGCATCTACCTCGATGAAATCTCGTTGGTTAACTCGCAACTTAATAATCCTTACCTTGGTCTCCTTGGCGCAAGATGCTGCAAGTGAACTCCTCTATCCGCTACTACCTCTTTTGCTCACCGGAGTCATCGGTGTTGCTCCCTTTGCGCTTGGACTTATTGAAGGTTGCGCAGAAGCTGCGGCAGGTTTTACAAAGCTTTTTGCCGGTAAAGCCAGTGATCGCTTAGGTCGCAAACCATTTGTAATGGCGGGCTACGGCGTTGCTGGAATCGGAAAAGCTCTTGTAGTAACAGCAACTATCTGGCCATTGGTATTTCTAGGACGCGTAACAGATCGCATTGGGAAAGGTTTACGTAGCACTCCAAGAGATGCACTCATCAATGATGGCGTCGAGAAGAAAGATTTAGGAAAAGCTTTTGGCTTCCATAGAGCTGGAGATAACTTAGGGGCAGTTATTGGTCCACTACTTGCACTCCTTGGTTTATCGCTCCTTAATGACGATATTCGTCAAGTAGCTAAGTGGGCTTTGATTCCAGCAGCAATTTCTGCACTCCTCACCTTCTTTGTAAGGGACTCTGCAAGAATTCCAACGACACAGAAAAGAGAAATTATTCCCACCGGCGTGCTGCCGGCCCACCTCAAGCGCGCGATCTCGGTATTAGTTCTCATTCAATTAACAAATATCCCGGATGTTCTCCTACTTCTGCGATTGCATGACATTGGTTTTTCGACTCGTGGAGTTGTATTGGCATATGTTCTATTTAGCGCCGTAACAATGCTCTTTGCATTTCCAGCAGGATACTTAGCCGACCGATTTTCTCCCCATGTAATTTATGCGGTTGGACTCGTTGCGTTTGCACTCAGCTACTGCCTACTTGGCTTGACGCAGAACCATGCGATTGCAGTAGGTGCGCTCATTCTTTACGGGCTATTCCCAGCGCTTACTGATGGAGTTGGTAAAGCGTGGATTGCAGGACTGAGTCAAGATGACCATCGCGGTAGGGCACAAGGTGTGTATCAAGCATCAATGAACTTTGCAGTACTTGGCGCAGGTATTTGGGGTGGCGCGCTCTGGAGCCAAAGTTCGCGCGAGTGGCCATTAGTCATTGCAGGAGTTGGAGCAGTGCTAGGAGCTCTCGCTATCCTCATCGAGAACGTCAGAAACAGCCGCTAAACGCCGCTCAATTTCATCTGCTTCAGCAATCCGTCCTTGTGCACGCATCACCGTTGCAATGCGCTTTTCTACCTCAACAATAAGTTCGAAATCTTTAGGTTCATCTTCTGTGGCGTTCTGTAAGACTTCTTCGAGGGTAGCGATTCCTGCTTCTGCCTTGCCGAGAAGTACTTGTGCTTTACCGTATTCCAGTAAAGCGTAAATTTCACGTCGCTCATCATGAGCAGTCTGGAAAACATCTAGCGCCTTGCGGGCAGATTCCAGGGCTAGTTCACCTTCTTCTAGCGCATTAAGGCATGATGCGATTTTCTGATCAGAGCGTCCTACATTGATTACATCGTGGTTTTTCTTAAAGAGCGAGCGCGCTTCGCGAAAGGTTTCCATCGCTTCAGAATAATTCTTTATCTGGCGATATGCGCAACCGATCAAATATAGATCGTTAGCTGCGCCAATTTCATTTCCGTCGACAAGATGCTCTTGTGCGCATTCGCGCATCGTTTCAATTACTTTCTCATAATTTTTAGAGGTGTACCACCATTCACCCAATGTGCAGGCAAGCTCGAGCGCAATCGGAGATTTGTTAGTCCGTAATATTTCTACAGCTTTACTCATAGCTGTGGCTGCTTCGTCCATACGTTTTAATTGATTGAGATTAAAACCAATTGCCGAATATGTTTGCGCTAAACCTTCAGTGGGTGCGCTGGTACCAAGTCCCATGTAGATATCGCACGCAGTTTCAGCCAGAGCAAGCGCTTCGTCATATTGTCCACGAGCATAAATGCGAGCGCTGAGTTCGTAGTAGGTGCTCGCACGTTCGACACCATCAACTTCTGGAATACGATCCCAGAGCATCTCCTCGGTAATGAGTTCGTCTTGGCCGTTATCGTCATCGTCGCTCAAGGTGCTCCCCTCTCCGTTACCCCGAAACTCTATACTGACCTAGCGAAGGCGGTGTGGCTCTTGCCTCCCGCTCACTGCTACTGGTTGGAACGATAGATGTCCTAACTGCAACTTTTCGCCCACTCAATACTCGATTGCACTCAATTGCGACTCCATTGGCAGATATTTGGCCAACGATCGCAACGGCGGGGGTAATAATCGATGGGGTCATTCTTATTGCGCTTTCTTTTTCATTGAACCGGAGAAGTCACACTGGTTATCTTATTACTCAGATCGCGCTAACTTTAAATATCCCACTTCACCTAATCACTGGGCATCTACTTTTTTTGCTTTCCGTCATACCTATTACCTTTCTTCTCCATATTCGCCACGAGTTTTACGCCGAAGCACACACAAAGATTCTCACACGGGCTTCCATAGTTTTCAGCCAAATTCTTGCTTTAAGCGTCGGGATCGGTATCTTTCTCATCCTCGCTCCCGAACGGCTTTTTGGTGGAGAAGTAACAGCCCAACAGGTGATGAGGACTGTCCTTAATGGGTTATTTGGGAATCCTGATTCCTGCCTTAGGCTAATTTCAAGTGGACAGAGCCAAAGAGCTCCTTTATGCTTTATACTTGCAAACCATTCGCATCTAGGGAGGGCCATGAATCTTGTTGCTCAGGTGAACCCTCCTCGCACCCCTCTGCGCGATCGACTTAACCCCGATGAATGGCGTCGCCTCTATGCCATGTTTGGCTTTATAGCCCTTCTGCACGTATCTGGCGCCCTTTTAATGTGGGCTGCAACAAGTGGCAATTACAAACTCGCCGACGGCTCTCTCTTTGGTTGGGGTACAGCAGCGTTGGCCTACACACTCGGCATGCGCCATGCATTTGATGCCGACCATATCTCTGCAATTGATAACACGACGCGAAAGTTAATGAGTGAGGGAAAACGTCCCTTAGCTGTTGGTTTTTTCTTCTCACTCGGGCATTCATCAGTCGTTGCGGCACTTGCAATCTTATTGAACTTCGGAATTAAAGCCCTTGGCGTGCAGCTCAACGACAAAAACTCTTCACTGCACCATTACACAGGGTTGATTGGAATAACTGTCAGCGGAACATTCCTAATGTTGATCGCGATACTAAACCTGGTCATTCTCATTTCCATCGTGCGCGTCTTCGTCGCAATGCGCAAAGGAATGTACAGCGAAGAAGAATTAGAGAAGCATTTGAATTCTCGTGGTCTCTTGATGCGCTTCTTTGGCCCTATTGCCCGTCGCATTGATGCAAGTTGGAAAATGTATCCGTTGGGAATTCTCTTTGGATTGGGTTTTGATACTGCCACTGAAATAGGCTTGCTCGTTCTCGCAGGCTCTTCTGTTATTGCCGGTCTACCTTGGTGGGCAATACTTTCCTTGCCTCTGTTCTTCGCTGGTGGAATGAGTTTGCTAGATACAATCGATGGCTCTTTTATGAACTTTGCCTACGGCTGGGCATTCTCTAAACCAGTTCGCAAGGTTTACTACAACATCGTTATTACATCTCTATCCGTCGCCGTAGCGCTTTTTGTTGGGGGCCTCGAACTTCTTCAAGTTTTGGCAAAGCAATTGGAATTAACTGGTGGCTTCTGGAACTACGCAGCGAGTTTTAACTTGAATTCAGCTGGTTACATCATCGTTGCAACCTTTGCTGTTGTATGGATAATCGCGCTACTTCTCTGGCGCTACGGAAAGATTGAAGAGCGTTGGCATGACAAGGCTCATGCGGCACAGCTTTCCCGTGGTGAAAATACAGATCACGCTAAAGCGGGTATTGAATTGGGACCCATCCGCGGAGCATTCAAGCTCGATTAATTTTGATGCGGCCCTGGCTTATTGCCGCACCTAAAAGAACAATCAACGCCCCTAAAGGTTCGTTCCATGTCACTGATTCGTCTAAGAAAACAATTCCAACAATTACCGCAACTACAGGCGTCACATACGTAACAGAACTTGCTACTGCACTTCCGGCGGCGGCCATGATTTGAAAATTCCAGATGTAGGCATATCCGCTACCAAAGATTCCTAAGGCGAGCATGGCAAGCACTGGTCCCGGGCGGTATTCATCTTTGGCGATACCATCGATGAGATAGAACGGTAGCAAAGTTGTTGCAGCCAAAGTTAATTGCGTTGCGGCAAGTGCCGTAGGTTGCAGGTTAAGCGGTAGAACAAATTTTCTTGAATAGGGAAAAGAAATTCCGTAACAACCCACAGCAAAAATCAAAGCGAGTACAGCAAATACTGGGTTGCTTCCGAGCCCATGCCAAACTCCAAGAACTGTGAGAACGCCTGAGAATCCAATACCAAGGCCAATGAGTTGAAAGCTTTTCACTTTCTCTTGCCTGAAAACAATCATGATTGCCAGAAGCGTCATAAGGGGCGTAACCGCATTAATAATTCCGGCCAGGATGGAAGTCACTTTAGTTTCAGCGAGGGCGAAGAGAAAACCTGGGACAACATTAAGGAGCATCGCAATGACCCAAAGGTGGGCCCACACTTTTTTATCTTTCGGTAAGGCAATCTTCTTTGATTTAGCAATCGTTAGAAGTGCCATCGCGCCCAAGGATGTGCGCCCAAAAGCAACACCTACTGGCGTGAGGAACTCAAGCCCTAACTTGATGAAGATAAAGGAACAGCCCCATACAACGCCTAAGGCGATGTAGAGGCTGACCCAGTTGGGAGTAGATTGTTTACGAGAATGAAAGGGCGAATGCACCAAGCAATGATGACACAGTCATCCAGACCCACCACACATTTACGATATCTACGTGCCAGTGATCAGCTTTGTAAATACCAAGGCGTGAGCGGTTCCAGTTGCCAATCGCAATAAATACCGTGAGCACTAAGTGCAGGGTATTTAGGCCGGCAATCAAGAAATAACAAGAGGCATATGCACCTGACGTTGTAGTAAATGGAGCGCCACTGATTTGAATGAACTGATAAATAAGTGCGCCGATACTAAATAGAGCTGCCAAGCCACCACCAAGAACCAATTGCGTCTGATTCTTAGCACGGACGCCTTTGAGGCCGTAGAAATGTGTCAGTAAGCCAAGAGCAGCTAAGCCTGTGACATACCACGTGCCCTTTGGTGAAAGTGCAACAACTGCAGGATTATCTGAAGTCGCAGCAGGCAACCACATATTGTTGACGTTTTGTTGTCTCAGATAAAAATAGACAAAGAGAACACTGAGCGCCATTGCAATATCAGCAACGAGAATCAGAATCACTCCAAGGCGATTGCGGCTTCCAACGACATCAGGGTGCTCGTGATGTGGGTTGGAATGTGCGTGTGTCTCGACGCTCATGACTGTGCCTTTCCATAACCATAAGGATCAGATGTAATAACAGGCAACGTTTCAAAGTTCTCTAGAGGAACTGGGTTTGCAACAGTCCATTCGAGAGTCTTTGCTTGCCAAGGGTTCATCGGTGCTTTAACACCACTTCGCCATGAGGAGATAACTCCATGGAGTAGGACGAGCATGCCCGCCATAATTGTGTATGCACCTATCGTGGTGACAAGGTTTCCCTTATTGAAGATTTCAGCATATGACTCGACACGTCGAGGTTGTCCTGCAAGGCCAACCATAAACATGCCCATGAAGGCAACGTTGAAACCAATCTGGACGAGCCAGAAAGAAACCCAGCTAAGAGTCTTATCAAACATGCGACCAGTCATCTTTGGGAACCAGTAGACCAATGATGCAAGGGCGCCAGTTAAACCTGCACCCATCAAGGTGTAATGGAAGTGCGCGGTGACATACATTGAACCGTGCAAGAAAGCATCAGCGGGCACATCCGAAAGATAAATTCCAGTGATTCCGCCAATCATGAAGTTCCACAAGAGCGCAAAGATTGACATCAAAGGCATTGTCATCCAGAGACGGCCACGCCAAAGTGTTCCGATGAGCACCAAGAACAACATTCCTGTTGGGATGGAGATTAATTCGGTGGTCAACATAAATGGTGCGTTAAGTAATGGTGCCCATCCGCTGATATACATATGGTGCGCCCAGACAAGTACTGAAAGCCCAGAGATGCCAGCGATACCCATAATCGCTAAGTTGAAGCTAAAGAGTGGGCGACGTGTAAAGACTGGCGCCATCTCCATAAGTGCTGCAACAGAAGGAATAAGGATTACATAAACTTCAGGATGACCCATAATCCAAAAGAGGTTCTCGTAGAGCCAACCACTTCCGCCACCGGCAACGTTGTAAAACGAAGTTGCAAATGCGCGATCTAGTCCAGACATAATCTGGGATAAGAAGAAGACTGGGAATGCGGGAAGAGCTAGCGCTACAGAAGCAACGACACCGTAGATAAAGATTGGTGTGCGATTCCAGGTCATACCCTTTGCGCGCATCTTCACGACAGTTGTAGTGATATTCGCTCCAGCAACCATTGTCGAGATTGCGAATATACAGATAAATGCGATGTAACCATTCATGCCTAGCGCAGATTGAGAAGCCAACGGGTTATAGGCGGACCATCCGGTAGTGATTCCCCCTGTGAAGAAGGAGATAAATACTGGTGGCACTGCAGCAACAATCAACCAGAAGCTCAACGCGTTAAGGCGAGGGAAGGCCATATCGCGAGCGCCGATCATGATCGGCATAATGAAGTTTCCGAATGGTCCGGTGACCATGATAATTGTTGCGACAATCATGATAATTCCATGCCAGCCAACAATTGCGTTATACGTCTGAGGTTCAATCCAGCCGCCTTGGGCATGGCCCAAGTTGGTGCGAATGAGCATGGCAAGAATTCCGCCGACAAGGAAGATAATAATTGTGATCACTAAGTATTGGATTCCAACAACTTTGTGGTCAGTTGTGTAGCGGAAATATCTCTTTACGCCTTGCTCTTTACCAGCTAAGAACATGTTCTCGTCATGGTTGAGGTCTTTGCCCATTAGCCAGCGGAACGGGCCAATGAGAGCACCAATGCCGGTCATAAATCCGACAAACCAGGCGATCAATGCAAGCAACATAATTTTGTCTTCGCGGTTAAAGAAGAAAGCAGTATCTGCATCCTGTGGAAGCAACTTAAGCGCAAGTTGCCAAACGACAACAGAACTTACTGCACCAAGAACTAGAGCGGTGACAATATTTAATCTTTCGATTAAAGGTTTTCTACTTGCGGTGTGTCCCGCAGATGCTGCTGGGCGATCCATCACTGTTGTCATTAGGCAGCTCCTTCAATCGTAGATTTAGCAGTAAGCCAAGCGTCGTAATCTGCCTGGCTCAATACATGCACCTTTGTCTGCATATACGCGTGGAGCAACCCGCAAAGTTCGGCGCATCGAATATCAAAGACGCCAATCTTGTTTGGGGTAACAGCGGTCTCTGTGACATAGCCAGGATTTGCATCCATCTTGATTCCCATTTGCACAATCCAAAATGAGTGCTTCACATCAACTGATGTCACGTGAAATACCACTGGCTTATCAACTGGTAGATAAAGATCAGCGCTGCGAACACCATTGCTTTCAACGTAATCAAAGTTCCAGACCCATTGCTGGCCGGTGACATTAACGTTCATGGCGGTTGCATCGAGGATAGATTCATTATCTTTCTGCAAAACAACGAGCCCTGTGATGAGGGCGAAGAGGCAGAGAAGAGTTGAAACAACTACCCACGTCGAAGCTACACGAGGACTATTGGAAATCTGGTGGTCAGCTTCTGCTGGCGGATTATCACCATAGTGGCGTTTACCTGAAAGTGAAGTGAGCGCAAGAGCTGCTACTAGAGCTGCGACTGGCGATGCTGCCCAAGTAAAGACACCCATCAAAGTCTTCACTGATGCCATTACTTCAGATGCAGGGGCACCGATTGAGCGAAGTTGCACTGTCGTTCCGACATATCCAATTATTGGAGTAAGGATTAACCAAAGGAGGAAAGTTTTTTTGACATCGGATTTCTTCCACCATTTGGTGGTTTGAGGAGTCTGAAGGTTTGTCATTTCGCGCCCCCTTATGAATTCACGACGTTGAAGTGGCCGGACATGTAACCCATGCTTGACATCGCGTTGCCGAATTTAGCAACAGTGCCATCGCCACATGGATATTCGCAGTTCCAGACATACTCGCCTGCATCACCAGTGATCACTGTAAAGACAGTCACGTTTGGTGTGGCGGTATAACCCTCTTCCGGCATATCTTCTTCTGCTACTGCTTGCATTGGAACGCTAAAGAAAAGCTCGCTCTGCTTGCTTGCGATTCCATGCACGGTAAATGTGTGGCCAACATGATCAGGAGCAACATTTGTTATGGTTACTCCGTTCAGTGTTGCCGTTCCGCCAATTGTTCCGCGGACCTTTCCAAAGAAATCGTTATTCAAAGTTTCGCCACCGTCATAGTTTGAAACGGTGATGGTGATGGCCGAATGCGCTGGGACTTCAAAGTTAGTAACCGGCCCGTAGCTCACCCATCCAGGATGTCCGCCACCAGTACCGTGGCCGCCAAACATCGCATCTGGATATACAGACATATCTAAGGTGTAGTGGGGCAGCGTGCCTTGCGGAGTTTCCATAGTTCCCGCTGCTGTAGCTGCAAGCACTCGTGAATCATTCTTTGCAGATGCGACATATGTGCCGATGCCAGCGATTGCCGCTGCGCCAAGAATGACAGTTCCGAGTGCGGCGAATAACCGCTTATTCATTTGACCCCCAGTAGTGAGCCACGCCACAGAGGCGCGCTTAACTTCGCAAGGGTAAGGGCTACTTCCAAGTATTCCAAGCCTATTCTCAGCCTTACGTGAGTGCTAGCCCTCACGTGAGCCTGAGGTTGTCTTGCGCCTGCGCCTCTTCTACCGATTGCGCCAGAGGGCTAACCTGCTCACCTATGAGTCACATATGGATATGAGCCATGGAGCTAATTTCTGGGCGAGTTGGCAACTCGCCCCAGAGATCACTGCCCCGCTCCTATTAATTGAATACCTCTATTTACGTTTTGCCCACGCTCACATCCCCCATAGCGATCCCATCGCCCAGCGCCAACGCCGCTTTTTTCTTGCTGGCCTTACCTCAATCGCCTTAGTAGTCATCACTCCAATTGGTGTTTTCTCGGGTCAATATTTCTGGTGCCATATGGTTCAGCACGTTACCTTGATGATGATCTCGGGGCCGTTGCTTGTCTTGGGCACGCCTTCTAATTTTCACCCTAAGAATCTGCTTTTCAAAACATTAACCCGCCCCGTTGTGAGTTGGCTCGTTTATGCGACGCTAATGATCGGCGTGCATCTTCCATTGCCGCACGTCTACATCATGGAACGACCTTGGTTACATAACTACGTAGAAATTCCAGCGTATTTTATTGTCGCTTACCTTTTCTATTTCAACCTTCTCGATCGCAATTTAGTTGGTAGGCGAATCTCGCCCGCATTTGCAGTCATCTCACTATTTCTTATGATGGTTCCTGAAACTCTGACAGGATTCTTTATCTACGCTTCCCCTAAATCGCTTTACCAAAATATGTTCACACTCAGCGACCAACAACGTGGTGGATCAATCATGTGGTCGGGTGGAATGATTATTGATGCAGTATGGATTGCATTTGCGGTGCATCATTGGCTAAAAAGTGAAGAACGCCGATCGAAAGAAATTGACGCAGAGATTGCCGCTGATGAGCAACGATAAACCAGAAAAGAAATTCGAGGCACCGCAGTGGGTGTTAGATGAAAACAATCCAGATCTTCCCGAACCATCTGCTGAAGTAAGCAAAAAACAGCGGATAGTGCTTGTAATAACGCTGATATTCGTCTTTCCATTTTGTATGTGGGCTGGCTGGTTCGAATTCGGCAGAGCTCAAAGTGGGAATTGGCGTGCATGGGTTTACACATTCGAATGGCCATTCTTTGGTGGGATTGCAATTTATCTATTCAGACGACTTATGCGCGGCGATGTTCCAAAAATTCCTCGTCCAGATCTAGATGCGCTGGCACGAGCCCAAGATGAAGAGGCTAGTGAAAAGTAAACCAGAGCATGCAACTTACGCAGATTCCCACCATTGCGATGATGAGCGCATAAACGCTTTGCATACGTGCAGAGGCTTTAAATTCACCCATAAGGCGCTTATCTCTAGCAATGCCAAACATGTAACAAAGTAGCGGAAGCAATAACACCGCATTAAGTACTTGAGTCCAGAGCAAAATCGTAATCAACGGAGCGCCAGGCAAAAGAATTAAACCGGCGCTAATAATCGTGATTGCGGCAAAAGTTCCGTAGAAAAGAGGGGCTTCTTTAAAGTGATCATCTAGGGCCGCAGGGCGCCCTGTTAAATCGCTCACTGAATATGCAGTCGATAAAGGCAAAATTGAAGCTGCTAACAGCGCCGCACCAATAAGTCCGATTGCAAATAGCTCTTTAGCGAGCGTTCCAGCAAGTGGCTCGAGTGCCTGAGCGGCTTGAGATGCATCTGTAATGCTAAATATTCCTTGATGGTTAAGGGTTGCTGCGCAAGTAACAACTACAAAGAAACCGATCACACCAGTTAGCAACGAACCCGTCCAAACATCAACACGCAAAAGTCGCAAATCATCGCGGGTGAGACGTTTATCAACTGCATAGGACTGAATGAATGCAAGCCCCCATGGCGCCAAAGTAGTACCAAGAGTTGCTGTTGCTAGGAAGATTGCGTCGTGATCAAAGGGCATCGAAGGTACAACCATGCCGTGTAAGGCCTGGCCCCAATCTGGATGCGCCAAGAAGCCAGCAAGAATGTAAGAAAGAAATACTGCAGAGAGAAGGAAGAACACTTTCTCAACTCTTCCGAAAGATCCGCGAAGCACTAAGAAAGTAACAAGGAGTGCTCCGATAGGAACTGAAACGTATTTAGATATTCCGAATAGCTGTCCTGCTGCGGCAATGCCAGCAAACTCTGCTGTCATAGTTCCAATGTTTGCAAGAATTAATGACGATGCGCTAAAAACACCAGAGCGTGCACCATATTTTTGGCGAACTAAACCAATAAGTCCTTGGCGGGTGACAACGCCAATGCGCGCGCCGAGATCTTGAAAAAGAATCAGCGCCAAAGTGGAGAGCACTAAGACCCAGAGAAGTCGGTACCCATATTTAGCGCCGAGTTGCGAATAAGTGGTAATGCCCGCTGGGTCATCATCTGAAAGTCCGGCAATGATTCCTGGACCCATCACTGCAAGAAGTGCTGCTAAACGAATCTTGCGGTGTGAAATTACGGGCGCCTTACTTGGCGCCTTCTTTAGATCGCTCATGCCAGCGCACCGCTTCCTTGAGCAAAGCCCCGGCGTCCAGTGCGCGCGACAAGTGCATCCACCAAGTCATCGGCCATGATTCGACCCACTGGTTTATTAGATTCATCAACAATCACAATTGAAGAACCTCTGTTATTTGAGAACTCTTCAATGACCTCATCCAGCGGTGTATCGATATTCACCGCCATGGGCAATGGGGCCCCGATTAAAGTGCTCAAAAGTGCGCTTGATTTCGCTGAAACTAGTTCGATCATTTGAATGTGATCGAGTAATTTGCCCTTTGAATCAACGACGACAACGCCATCGGAGATATCACGTTCTCGATTTTCAACTAGAAGTTTAAGAGCGGCTCCGACAGTATCTGTTTCACGCGCGATGACCATATGTGTTGTCATAACACCACCAGCAAGTGTTTCGTCGAATGAAACAAGTGTGCGAAGAGCTTTTGCAGTTTCTTTCGCCATTGCGCTCAAAATAGATTCGCGGTGTTCTTCATCCAAATCACGCAATACTTCTGCTGACTCATCTGGTTCCATGCGTACTATTAATTCGGCAGCGCGATCAGCAGATAAACCACGAAGTAAGCCAAGCAAATCTTCGTCTTCCATTTCTTCCAAAACGTCGGCCGCGAGATCTGGATCAAGTAATTCGATAAGCGCACCCTGTTCGCGACCTACTAAATCTTCAATCAAGTCAGCTAAGTCGGCGGGACGCAATTGGCTCAACGCAGAACGTGGACCCGCAGTGCGCACTTGTCCAGTGCTATCGGTAAGAGAAGCAACGCTCGCCCAGTCAACTACGCGATCTGGTGTGGGGCGACGGCGAATTGTGCCGGGGAATACTCGGCGCAAAAATGAAACGAAAGATACATCCACGCCGACAAGGCGGATTTCTCGATCAAGAGGTGCTAAGTAAAGATCGGCAGAGCGGACAACACGCAAACCATTAACATCAACAATTTGGTGATCAATAACGTCGGCATCGAGCAGTGATTCTCCGGGACGTCGTGTGTATTCGCGCAAATTAACTTTTGTTGAAGAAAGTCGGATTTCGCTTTTTGTTAATTTCGAAATGCGAGCGCCATCGATAAATGATTTGCGAGCGCCAACTTTTACAATGAGCCCAGACACCGCTGGATATGTTTCTTCACCGTGACGAACAACAATGTCAACAAGTTTTCCTAAATCGCGTCCGTCGTTGTCACGAACCGGACGACCAATAAGGCCAGCAACTGATACAAGTGATTCACGGATATTTTTACGTGCCAAGACCGATTCCCCGCGAGTAACCAGACGCTTTGCTCGCACAGCAACAGTGGTAATAGGTTTGGCTTTCACGCGCTGATTTTAGCCGTCGGGTGGTGGTAAATGGCGCTAATAATCCAAGGTAGACTTGCCCACGTTGCTTCACCCGAAGCAGTGATCACTTCCCCCAAAGTGCAGCAAATGCCGCACTTACTTGCGAGTCTTATCACCACCTGACAGGCCCAGCACGACCGGATTGCATTGAATGCAAACCAGCACGACCGCTAGTTGAAGAGATAACTAGCCCGCAACAATTGGCCAGTCATACCGAGACGCGCTTGTCGTCTCGATTGGTGTCTTAAAACATGTCCGTGCAACCACGCTCAAAATCCGCTGCGCCTAAACGCGTCAAATCTGACAAGCCTGCTCGTCGAGGCACAGCAGCAAAAACCTTTTCTCGCGATCGCGAAGAATCAGCAACAGCTGCGCCAGCTAAATCCACGTGGATTAAAGGCACACCTAAAGCTGGCAAGCTAACAGGTAAAACAACTGCTCGCGCAGGAAGCAAAGCTCCAGCGCGCAAACCAAAACCTTCTGCAACAACTCCTGCAAAGCGCGCCAAGAACAGCGCACGTTCGATTGATCGCGCCAAGCGTTTTGCTGATACTCGTGGCCCTTCAATAATTCGTACACCTCGTGCCGAGGCAACAGAAACAACGCCAACAACGCCAACAACGCGTCCAACAAGATTCACACCAGCTCGTCGCGTCGATACACGAGTTGATACTCGTAATGACACGCGTCCAACTACTCGTCGCGATGCACGGATTGCTGAAGTTGCCCGCGGAGATGGTCGACCAAACTTTGAACCAAAAAAGCGCACCAAATTTATCCCCGGTGGAAAACGCACAGGCGCACCTGCAGCCCGCACTTCGACCCGAAGTGCGCACACAGGAATCGCAACGCCTCATAAGGGCTCAACATTTCGTCCAAGTCCTTCACGCAATACAGATCATGTTCGTGAAAATAATTCTGGTCCACGTTCACATAACGGTCGCGGTTCAGCTAACAATTACTCAAATAGCCAATATGTTGAAGATTTCGGCGCCGATGACAACTACATCAACGATGTAGAACAGGAGACCACTGAGGTCGCGCTACATCACAAACCAACTGAAGGTACCGGCAAGACTTGGACCGAACTTGGTATTGCACCAGCACTTGTACAGGCGCTCACAGCGCAAGGAATTACTGCACCATTTCCTATTCAAGTTGCCACACTTCCTGATGCACTTAAAGGTCATGACATCTTGGGACGCGGACAAACAGGATCAGGTAAGACACTTGCATTCGGTCTTGCGCTTCTGACTAATCTCGAAGGTAAACAAGCAGCGCCACATCGCCCACTTGGATTGATTCTTACCCCAACACGCGAATTAGCACTGCAGATCAACGATGTAATCACGCCTCTTGCGCGTGCAATACGTCTTGATTCTGTTGTTATTGCAGGTGGAATGCCCTACGCAAAACAGATCACTGCAATGCGCAAGAGCTGCCCAATCCTTGTTGCTACACCTGGTCGCTTGATCGACTTGCTTGATAAGGGCGAAGTACAGCTTGATGATCTACAAATCACCATTCTTGATGAAGCCGATCAAATGGCTGACATGGGATTCTTACCAGTGGTTAAGGAAATTCTTGATCAAGCTCGACCAAATGGCCAGCGTTTGCTTTTCAGTGCAACTCTTGATCGCGGCGTTGATTCTCTTGTCAAAAAATATCTCAATAATCCAAAGACTCACTCGCTACAGAACGATCGCGCTTCAGTAAGCACAATGGAGCACCATGTTCTTGTGATGCACCCAGGTGACAAGGACGAGATCACTGCTCAAATCGCAGCTCGCGATGGCCGCACAATCTTGTTCGTGAAAACACAACGTGGAGCAGATCGTCTTGCTGACAAACTTGCCAGCGTTGGTGTAGCCGTCGGTGCACTACACGGTGGAAAATCACAAGCAGTTCGAACCCGCACCCTTGCACATTTCAAGGCAAGTGAAACTGCAGCCCTTGTTGCAACAGATGTTGCGGCGCGTGGTATCCATGTTGATGGAATCTCATTGGTTGTGCACGTTGATGCACCAACCGATCACAAGGATTATTTGCACCGCGCTGGTCGAACAGCTCGTGCCGGAGAAGCAGGCGTTGTTGTAACGCTCGCAACTTCTAAGCAACAGAGCGCTGTTCGTGGCTTAACATCACGAGCTGGGGTATTTCCTAAGTTTGTTGATGTACGTCCACACCATGCAGAGTTGGTATCAATCACTGGCTCTAAAGAGCCAAGCGGAATTGCATACATCGCTCCTGTGATGGCTAGCGATGGACCTCGCCGCACTGGCAAGCCACGTCCTCGCAGTGATCAGCGTCGCCGTCGCCCAAGATAGGTGTGGTAGCTGTACTTCCTAATTAAAGCGAGAAATATCAAATGGTTGTAGATCTCGATCTACTTGCTCTCCATTAACCAACGCAGCAAGTACTTTGCCAAGCAGCGGTCCTGCCGATAAACCCATGTACGGGAACATCCCGATGTAGGCACCTTTATATCCAGGTACTTCACCGATTATTGGCCGCTGATCTGGTGTTCCATTTCCGACGCCTATCCATGTTCTGATAATTCGCACGGGCGCAATAGAAGGAACAACCTTCACTGCAACGCGCATATTCGAACGTAAGGAATCTGGATTGAATACTGGGATCCCTTCGGAGTTGAAACGTGCGGGCCAACCGCCACCAATTAATAGCGAACCAGATTTGGCTTGCTTGAAAGTTAATTTCTCACCTGAAAAGTAAACAAGATGTTTTACCAACGGCTCAATAATCTCGGAGACGCTCACTTGTACGGGTTCGTCAGTAATCGGAAGAGTTAGTCCGAAATTCTTGCCCAACGTCGCCAACCCGGCATTAGATGTGAGGATTATTTTCTTGCACGTAAATTCACCATCAGATGTTGTTAAGCGATAGATATCACCATCTTTTACAATGGAGTGCACTGTTACCCCTGTAAAAATCTTTGCGCCATGCTTCTTTGCTGCAGCAGCAAAAGCTGGGGCGGCCAAAAGCGGATTGGCTTTGCCTTCTATGGGAGAAAAAGCTGCACCCAGCATCTTCTCCGAAATATAGGGAGCTTTCTCTCGTAATTGATTTCCATCAAGTAGTTCGGCGGCAATCCCTAAGGTTTGTTCGAGTCTTACTTTTTCTGCCAACAAATCCATCTCTTGCTTTGTCTCGGCAACCATCAACCCGCCATTGCGAAACACTTCAAGATCAGTCTCGAGCTCTGCTGATAGAGAGCCCCATATATCTAATGAATCTGCCATAAATTTCAATGCAGGCAAGAAACTCTTAGCCCACTCCATGCCCATCTGATGGAAAGCTTCAAATTGAATTTGGCCGTGCAAGCTTCCTGCATTGCGACCAGATGCTTGCGTGTTTAAATCGAATTGTTCACATAGCGCAATTTCGCAACCGCTCTTAGCGAGAAAATACGCTGCAGCAGTGCCGGCTATTCCGCCACCAACAATAATGTTTTCAAAATCGCGCTTTGTTTTAATTGCGCTCTTCTCTAAAAGCATATTTCTATTATAGGGTCTACTTAAGCGAAATTAACATGAAATGAATGAAGGAAAAAATGAGCCATGATTTCCGGGGAAGTTATTCTGTCTTAGTTACGCCCTTTACTTCCGATCGCAAACAAATCGATGAGGGTGCACTTAAATCATTCCTGGACTGGCAAATCAGTGTTGGGGTGCCCGGAGTAATTATGTTGGGTACGACTGGCGAATTTTTAACTCTTTCAGATGATGAACGCCGCCAAGTCGTAGATGTAACTGTCAAACACGTCAATAAGAGAATTCCTGTTTTAGTGGGAACAATGAATGCCTACACGCCAAATGCCGTTCGTTATAGCAAAGAAGCAGAAGAATTGGGGGCAGACGGGTTAATGATCCTGCCTCCTTATTACTACACCCCTACCCATGACGAGATTTTCAACTACTACAAGGCAATCTGTGAAGCTATCCAGATTCCAATCATGATTTACAATAATCCGTATACATCTAATGTAGATATGCCTGCCAAGTTGATTGCGAGTTTGGCACGTAGGCTTGAGCAGATTCGCTACATCAAAGAAGCAAGTACCGATGTTGCTCGAGTGCGCGATGTAATTGAAGAATCTGAAGGACTCGTAAAGGTATTTGCTGGCGAGCGCGTTGTTGATTCTTACCTATTAGGTGCAATTGGCTATGTAAATCCTTACGGTAACTACATTCCTCACGCATCTTCAGAAATTTGTAACTTGATGGATGCCGGCCGCGTTGATGATGCTCGAAAAGTGCAAAGATTGATCGACAAGATTGATCACATCATCGCTGAGGGGCACCCAACTTATGGGCACCAGTGTTATTCCAAGGCTCTGGCAGCACTTGCTGGCTACCCTGTTGGAGATGTGCGTCCGCCACTGACAACTTTTTCTGAACTAGGTGCAGAAGGTGTTGCACGGGTCGAGAAAATTAAGCCACTTATGGCCCAGCTTGATACTTTGATGGCGGAGTTAGCTAAGTAACTTTTACTGTGGCGAAGGACGTGGCGCAATTCTGCGAGCACGTTCAAATTGTTTCTGCCAAACAATCCTGACGCCCAGCTCTTCCGCGGCGGCCATCGGCCAGTGAGGGTCACGTAACATGGCCCGTCCTAGCATGACTGCGTCGGCTTGATCTGATTGCAGAATCTGTTCTGCTTGAGGGGCATCGGTGATTAAGCCAACAGCAGAAGTCAGAATTCCTGTTTCCTTCTTTATCTCTTCTGCAAACCGCACTTGATATCCGGGGCCTGTGGTGATTTTTGCATAATGGACGAGACCGCCAGTTGAAACATCCAAGAGATCCACACCGATTACTTTGAGAGCTTTGGCTAATTCAATCGAATCCTCTAGCGACCAGCCGCCATCTACCCAGTCTGTCGCTGAGATGCGGACAAAGAGCGGGTGTGATGCAGGAACAATGGCCCGAACTTTTGTCGCAACCTCGCATAAGAAGCGAATACGATTTTCGAGAGATCCGCCATATTCATCGCTGCGCTCATTTGAAAGTGGCGACATGAATTGATGAAATAGGTAGCCATGGGCTGCATGCAGTTCGAGAACGTCAAATCCAACTTTTAGTGCGCGTTGGGCCGCTTGGACAAACTTTTCGGTGAGCGCATGAATCTCATCTACTGTCATTGCGTGTGGGACGGGGAAATCTTGGTAAGAAATTGCACTCGGTGCATCAGTGATCCAGCCGCCTTCATCACTCGTTGCAATGACGTGATCATCCCAAGGCAACAGCGTTGAACCTTTACGTCCTGCATGTGCCAACTGGATTCCAATTCGCGTACCCATGGAATGAGCAAAATTAACCATGGGAGCAAAAGCTTCAGCGTGCTTATCGCTCCACAAACCAGGGCATCCTGTAGAAATTCGCCCTTCCGGAACAACGCCAGTGGCTTCGACCATGACTAAGCCGGCTCCCCCAGATGCAAATGCACCAAGGTGGATGCGGTGCCATTCGCCGACAACTCCATCAATAGATGAGTACTGGCACATTGGGCTCACCCAAACACGGTTAGAGAATTCCATATCCCTAATTTTCAAACTATCAAATATTGAATTGGCCATGTTTTCATCTACTCCGTTGATCGTTGGGTCTGCAGTTTTCTAACATTTCATTACCGAACATATGTGGCGCCGTTGATATCAATTGTCGCTCCTGTGAGGTGGCGACACTTTCCGGTTGCTAGGAATACAACAAGATCGCCAACGTCACTGGTTGGGACAAGTTCTCCAAGTACAAGAGCTGCTTTCATTTTATCTTCACCACCACGTGCAATTGCAGCGGCATCGGCCATTCGCGTCTTCACGATTCCTGGTGCGATGACATATGCGAAGATACCTTGCTTGGCGTAATTCTGCGCGACAGTTTGTGTTACCGCTTTAGCGGCAGCTTTAGAAGCGGCATATGCTGAAAGTTCAGCGATAGCGGAGCCTCGTTGACCAGACCAGCTCGACATCGAAATCAAAATTCCACCACCATTTGCTAGAAAGTGTTGAACTGCTTCTTTGATGAGATTAGAAGACTCAAAGACATTGACGCGCATGGTTGTTTCCCAATTCTCATCCCATATCTTGTTATCGCCAGTAAATGATGTATCTAAGTTGACTGCAGCGTTGTTGAGGACAATATCAACACGTCCTACTTTGGCTAGCGCTTTTATGAATAATTCGCGTCCACTACCTGGCACAGATAGATCTTCACCAATAAATACTTTGCGCTCCTCAGGAATATCCTTAAGAACTTCGCGAGCGCCTTCTTCGAAAGAACTAAAATGTGCAATCACCTTTGCTCCAGCGTCGGCTAGCGCTTTGGCAGAAGCAGCTCCGATACCACGCGAAGCACCAGTTACCAGCACTGTCTTGCCAGTTAAGTCATACATGCGATTTCCTCACTTTAGTTACATCACTCCAGCATCAACATTGACAATTTGTCCTGTAATCCCGTTGGCCAATTCACTGCTTAAGAAAAGAACGGTATTGGCTACATCTTCGGCAGTGGCCAGACGTCCCAGCGCCGTTGATTGAGCAAGTCGCTCTAGGGCCTCATCAAATACTTTTTCATCGCCCGCACTGCGAGTTTTAACCCGCGACAAGAGAGCTTCCGTTGCAATAGGTCCTGGAGCGATCGCATTAACTCGGATTCCACTCTTACCAAAATCAATAGCAGCAGAGCGAACGATTCCGAGCGCGGCATGCTTGCTCGCGACATAAGGCACTATGTTGCCATCGCCTTTCCAGGCATTGAGAGACGCGGTAACCACTACGCATCCGCCAGGTTTGCGAAGTAAATCAAAACTTTCCTTAAGTGTTGCAAAGAGCGCGCGTGAGTTAAGCGCCATCACTTCATCCCACACTTGCATGGATGTTGTAGCAATCGAAGACCAACTTGGGACTCTTCCTGCATTCGCAAGTAACACATCAATTGCACGAAATTCTTCTGGAATTGATGCAAATGCGTTTTTAGTTGAATTGTCATCGGTGAGATCACAATGAATATAAATCCAACCTATTGGTAATTCATTTGGTGCAATTACATCTATCACAACACCTGTTGCGCCCTGCGAACTAAATGTGCGCATCATCATTTCTCCGAGGCCGCGAGCACCGCCTGTCAATAAAACACGTTTACCAATCATCGAAATGTTCGGCATACGCACCTCTTTCATCGAAGAATAAGTTTCTTGAATATTATCTTTCCCTCACAACATATATCAGTTATATTCTAGTCAAGAAATTAATATATGGAAGGTTTCTCAACACGTGATAATCGGAGATAAATGAGTAAGTTCAAAAGTCTCGAAGAGGCTATTAAGGAACTTGTTCATGATGGCGACACAATCGCCATGGAAGGTTTCACGCACCTCATTCCATTTGCTGCTGCTAATGAAATCATTCGACAAGGCTTAAGTGATTTAACACTTGTGCGCATGACGCCCGATTTAATTTATGATCGTTTAATTGGCGCAGGCTGCGCATCAAAATTAGTTTTCTCATGGGGTGGAAATCCTGGAGTTGGCTCTCTCAATCGCTTTCGTGATGCTGTTCAAAATGGCTGGCCTAAACCTTTAGAGATCGAAGAACACACACACGCCGGACTTTCTAATCGTTATCTAGCTGGCGCAACAGGCCTTCCATTTGCAGTGATACGCGGATATCAGGGCACAGATCTTATTAGCGTCACAAATAACGTAGCTGAAATTACCTGCCCCTTCACAGGCGAACGACTAACCGCTGTAGCTGCCCTTAATCCAGATGTGACAATCATTCACGCCCAACAAGCCGATCGTGAAGGAAATATCTGCTTGTGGGGAATTACAGGAATTCAAAAGGAAGCAGCACTCGCGGCTAAAAAAGTAATCGTGACAGTCGAAGAAGTTGTCGATGCTTTTGCGCCACGATCCAACTCAACAGTCATTCCATCATTTGTAGTTTCGGCGATTGCGATTGCTCCACACGGAGCAAGCCCTTCATACGCCTTGGATTATTACATCCGTGATAACGATGCCTACATTGCCTGGAATGCAATTAGCAAAGAACGTGAAAGTTTCGAAGCCTGGCTAGTGAGTGAAGGGCTACGTAAGTGACTCAAGAGCAAAGCTGGAGCGCCGATGAGATGATGACCGTTTCAGCGGCACGCACACTTAAGAATGGTGATTCCTGCTTTGTTGGAATCGGCATACCAAGCACCGCAGCAATCTTGGCTAAAGCAACTCACGCACCCGACCTTGTACTTATTTACGAATCCGGCACGATTGATACAAATCCAACGCGCCTTCCTCTCTCTATTGGAGATGGCGAATTAGCCCAAACTGCGCTTACTGTTGTAAGCATCCCTGAGATTTTCAATTACTGGCTCCAACCTGGTCGAATCAAGATCGGGTTCCTTGGCGCAGCTCAAGTAGATAAATTCGGAAATATCAATACAACATTTATTGGTGGCACATACAAGAACCCCACAGTCCGCCTACCTGGCGCAGGTGGCGCAACTGAGATTGCTGGCGCTTGCCAAGATACGACGATTATCTGCCGTCAGAGCACTCGCACATTCCTAGAGAAGATCGATTTCATTACCTCTGTCGGATATGGCAGTGGACCAAATTCGCGAAAATCTTATGGACTTATCGGTAACGGCCCAACAACTGTCATCACCGACTTAGGAATCCTCGAACCTGATCCAGATAGTTGCGAATTAACGCTTACAAAGATCCATCAAAACGTAGATGTTGACGCCGTCATTGCTGCCACCGGTTGGAAATTAAAGATTTCCAAGGATTTAGAAGTAACAACACCGCCGACAGATCAAGAATTGCTCTTTCTACGCAAACTCAATCCGCCTAAAAAGAGTTAACTACGATTTAGCCCTTGCAGAAATTGCAAGATAGGTGCCTGTAACAATCAATGGAAAACTTGCCAGTATCCCGGTTGTCATCGGTTCATTTGCAACGAGTACTCCTACAAGTACTGCGACCATTGGATTGGTAAATGCTAGGTAAGTAGTTCTAATCGGCCCCACTTCTCTGATGAGTTCAAAGAAAATCCAAAATGCCAACGCGGTACAAAGTGAGCCAATTACGAGAGCTGCAAGAATGATTCGTAGGTTTATCCCGTGATCTGGCCACGTTGCAATTGCAGGAACGCTCCAGAAAATAGAAGTGATAAGTACCGTTAAAGAAACTGCACCTAAAGATGGCACATCTTTCAGATGGCGATTTACGACTCGCGGTGAATACGCATAGCCACATGTACCAATCAATACCATCGCCACTGCTGTCATATTGATGCGCCCGCTGAGGCTATCAAAACCAATCAAAGTACCAACGCCAAGCAAGCCAAGAAGTAGACCAGCGATTCCTCGCTTACTAAATACTTGTTTGTCGCCTGATACAAATGCATAAAAGAGTCCAATAATCGGAATCGCGGTCATCATTAAGCCAGTAAATGCCGAATCAAGATGGCGTTGTGCGAAGTTCGTTAAGCCCCAGGGAATCGTCATCTGCGCAAGCGCAAAGACAAGAACCCATCGCCAACTCTTGAGCGCTTTTCGGAATTCACCTGATCGCCAAGTAAAGGGCAATAAAATCGCGGCAGCGATTCCGGCGCGAAGGAAAACAATTGTGCTCGGTGAAAAAGCTGTAAGCAAATACTTCGTCAACCAAAACGGGATGCCCCAAATCAAGGAGTTAGAAAGAAAAAGAACCCATCCTCTTTTGCTCATTTTTGTATGACTGACTCGGCAATTATTCCAATGGCAGTAGGTTTAAAAGGTGCCTGCGGTGCAAAGCCGGAGTACTCGGAGGGTATTTCGCCCGCATTTTCTGCAGTTTTACTTACAACGAAAGAGGTGCAATACCTGCCCTGGCATATACCCATGCCAGCGCGTGAGACTCGTTTGAGGGCACCAGCGGTACGCAGTTCCTCTGATATCTGCCCAGAGATTTCGCTTTTGCTCAGTGATAGACATCGACAAATAATCGTTGACGGTTCGTTCAATTCATCAAGTGAAATTGTTCCACTGAAAACTTTCCAAAGTTTACTTTGGAATTTCACATTCCTTCTATAACTTCGACTTGCTTTCTTCTTTTCCTGTAGTAGCTGTGAAGATATTGTCTTACTGCTACCGAGTAGAATCGAATACCCGGCGAGTACTCCCACGGCCTTTGCCACCTGAGCGCCAGCAACTCCACCGCTATCTCCGATGACGTAAACGTTCTTTATGCTTGTGCGTCCATAGCCATCACGCACAACTTGCAGTGTTTGACTCTTTTGATCAAATTCATGTTTGCACCCGAGCGAGCGCGCAATTTCATTTGATGGCATAAATCCAAACCCAAGAGCTAACGCATCTATTGAAAAGATCTTGACGCTATTAGATGATGTGCAGCCATCGCTTCCTATTTTCTTGACCTCGATTTGCTTGATAGATTCTTCTCCGCTGACTCGGGTGACCGCCTGCGAAAGGAGGATGGGGACCTTAGCCTTTGCTAACGTGAAGAAGTACCCGATGCCGTTGAAAACTAACTTGGGTGAATACCAAGCAAGTGCGAGCGATGTCAGCGCATTCTTGATACGGAATGGATTGCTCAGCTCAGCAAGTCCTTCTACTTTCACTCCCGCACGCACAAGTTCAGCAGCCATTTGAATATTGAGTGGCCCGTTTCCAGAAATAAATACGCGCGAACCTAAGGGCACTTGATAAGAACGCAAGAGCGTTTGAGCAGCGCCAGTTGTCATAACACCAGGAAGCGTCCAACCTGGAATCTGAAATCCTTTTTCATATGCACCTGTTGCGATTACCAGGTTCTTTGGCCGCAGAACCCATCGCGAAGTTGCGCTGGCGGCAACAAGATGATCTGGCGCAAATGCACCCCAGATAGTGGCTCCGCTTAATATCTCAACTCCAGCAGCCTTTACTCGCGCAATCAGCGCCCTGCCTTCGCGGAATTGAGCATCGAGGTGCCCTTCATCAAGAAATGCATCAGCAGGTTGCTTGAAGTATTGCCCTCCGAGTTTTCCTCGCTCATCAATGAGTAGAACGCGCAAACCTGCTTCAGCGCTCACTGCAGCTGCCGCTAAACCTGCGGGACCTGCGCCGATTACTAAAAGGTCGGGTGCGATTTCTAATTCAGGAAGTGCGACTGCCGAACTTGTAGCAACGTGTGCTGCTGCAGGTTGTCGTGATACTTCATCACCATCACAAACTGAAGTCATGCAGGCGAGCTTTCCAGAATCACCGTTGACAACAATTGCGCATTCATTGCATACGCCCATACCGCAGTAAAGTCCGCGGCGCGATCCATCAAGACTTTCCTTTAAATCATAAATTCCTGCGCTCGTTAATGCAGATGCAAAACTATCTCCATCTTTAGCCAAAACTTTTTCGCCGGCAAAGTTAAATGAAATATTCCGCGCGCTATCTCGCTTAGTAGGTTTTGCAACCACGCGCGCCTCCAAGGTTTCTCATCTATTGCTAAATATGCTTGTTATCTCTTAACCTTGACTCTACGAGGTTTATAGAGTTTATTCTAGAAGGGCAATAGCCATGGGAAGTTTAAGCGGAAAAACAATTCTCTTAACTGGTGCATCTAAAGGAATTGGTTGTGCGACTGCCGAACTTCTAGGCGAAGAGGGCGCATTCGTTATTGCTCACTATGGATCAGATCGTCAAGGTGCAATCGAGGCAACGAAAGATATTGCCGATGATCATAAACTCTTATTGCAAGCCGACCTTGCACATCCTGTAAGTGCGCGCAAACTTTGGCAAGAGGCACTTGCTTGGCGTGGAAGCATCGACGTCGTCGTCGCAAACGCAGCGATTATGCCCGAAGCTGCTTTTACAGATTCGGATGAACTTTGGGATTCAACCTGGGAATCAGCTCTAGCTGTAAATGCAACTGCTCCTGCGCTTTTGCTTCGAGAAGCTGTTAACTATTTTCTTAAGAATTCTGGCGGCACCATCATCGGTATCTCCAGTTGGGCCGCCCAACGAGGGTCAGGAAATGTGAAATTAGGAGCGTATTCCGCATCTAAGGCCGCTATTGCAGCGCTCGTGAAAACAATTGCCCGCGCCTATGGCCGTGACGGAATATATGCCTATTTAATTTCTCCGGGTGTTGTCCGCACTGGGATGTCTGTAACTTCGGCGATTACCCAAGGTGGCGAAGATAAAATCACCGCCACTTTAGCAATGGGAGAATGGGTTCCACCTAGAGAGATTGCCGAGATGGTTGCATTTCTAGCAACTGGAAAGAACAAACATCTTTCAGGCAGCACCATTGATATCAATGGGGCCTCTTATATACGCTAAGAATTAAGGCAAATAAATATCGTCGCCTTCTTGAAATGCTGGACCATTGATTACTAGGTACTTTCCTTTACCGAAAAAGTCGTAAGCCTTGGAACGGCCAATAACAACAACATCGCCTGCACTTGCGCAAATCTCTGCCTCAGAAACTACATGGAAAGTAAATATACCTTCGAGTATGTAATAAACCCGCGTGCTCTTGTTGGTCATGAGCCGACGATGCTTCCCATCAATTTCTACCCATGTGAGACTCAGGTCAAGGCCATGGTTTTTTGTAGATACCAACTGCCGGAAACTTAAGTCATTAGATTCTTCATGTACTAGTTCTACTTCTTTGGCGACTATGTGGTTAACGCTCATGATTTATTCCCATTCTTGAGCTAGCAGCGAATTGCGTGAAAGAAAAGAAATGGCCTTCGGCAATCATTCGCCGAAGGCCACTTCTCACCGTATGTTGATTAGGTCCAGGAGGATGTAACCGATACAGATTGGAGACCCATCTTGCGAGCATCGTTGCCCACATACTTGTCCCAAAGTCCTGCGAGGTTGTTATGTGAAGTCTCGTAGCGCAACCATGTGTCTACGTAGTGCTTCATTGCGAAATCGCCTGCTGGCATAAAGAAGCTGTTCTCATCAACGAAAACAGGCTTGCCTTTGAAAACAGTCAACTTAGGTTGGTTCTTAACTGCATCTGCAACTTCGAATTCTCCGACGACCATCGCGCTTGAACGTCCTGCGCTAACATCTGCAAGAGCTGCTTGGTTAGCAAGCTTCTTGAGCTTGGCTTTTGGATAGAGAATCTTTGCAGCAGACTCTTGGGATGACCCAAGGACTACAGCGATTGTTACTGATGCACTATTGAGTTGGCTCAATGAGGTGATCTTAAAGCCAGGCTTCAAGAGCACAACGTTTGATTCAACGAATGCTGGTGCGCCAGCGAAGAGAACCTTCTGCGCACGCTCTGGCTTGATAGTGGCAGCGATACCTGACATATCAAACTTTCCTGCAGCCTGTCCGGCGAAAAGTTCTCCGAATGGAATTTCAACCCATTTTGGAGTAGCGCCGAGTGATGCTGCCAACTTATTTGCAAGATCAACAATGTATCCGGTTGGAACTCCTGCTGCAGTCTTGTACTGAAGTGGCTTGAAAGTTAAGTCAACACCAAAGCTGATTTCCTTGGTTGCTAATACTTTGTCAAGAATTGAATCATAGCTAGTTGCGTTTACTCCACCTTTGCGAGGTGTTGCAGTTACTGCACTCGCAGTTGATGGCATTGCAAGTCCTGTGAGTGCACTAGCACCTAGTGCGAGTCCGGCGCCTTTGATAAAACGACGACGATCTGTTACCTGGGAAGTGCTTGTTGCATCATCTGTCGTAGGTACAACTTTAGACATGTAGCTCCCTCTCGTATTCGGAAATCGGTCAGTCGAGACACGCTGACCTATTCGGTTTCAAGCAATTCAATACTTGCGCAAGTGAAGTGTCAATAAGTAAATGCAAAAAAGAAATGCAAATCTTCGTTACAAAGCCCTACGAAGCAGTATTTACAGGGGTTTGTGCGCTATGCGCAGAAAGTTTCTTTTCTAGAATTGCAATACCTCTCGAAACGGTTAGTACTGCAAGCAAGTAAAGAAATCCTGCGAATGTGTAAAACTCAAATGGCCGGTAATGTAAATCAGCAAGTTGTTGTGTTTCGCGCATTAATTCTGGAACGCCAACGATACTTAGGATTGCAGTGTCTTTAATTGCATCTACATATTGATTTCCAAGAGGTGGAATTATTATTCGGAATGCTTGAGGCAAAACAATTGTCCGCGTAACTTCACGCTTGCTCAAGCCAAGTGCCATACCAGCTTCAACCTGGCCTCGATCAATGGCTGTGATTCCAGATCTAAAAGTTTCTGCTAAATAGCCACTGTTCAATAGGCCTAGCGTTACTACCCCAGCCATGATTGCGGGCATATTTATTCCAACCGCGATTGCAAGGCCGAAGTAAACCCAAATTACTAAGACATATAGCGGGATTCCGCGAAAGAGTTGCGTATATATGAATGCAAAAGTCTTTATCGCCTTCACTGATGACAGGCGCATAAGAGCAACAATAAGACCAAGAATGATCGCAATAATAATTGCTGCCGTTGCGCAGAACATCGCAAGACCGAAACCTTTGAGAAGGATTCCCATGCTTGACCAGACTGAGGTGAAATCAAAGAAAGGTTCGGCGCTAACCATGTGCGCGACTCCTTCCTAGACGGCGTTCTAAGAGATAAGCAAAACCTGAAATCGACAAGGTCAAACAGACGAAAATTAAACCAGCGACCGTGTAGAGCTCGAAGGGTGTGAAGGTATCCAGGGAAACATATTGAGCGACATAAATCATGTCCGATACACCAATTACAGAAACAATTGTCGCACCTTTAAGCAAACCGACATATACGTTCACAGTTGGAGGAATAACTACACGCAAAGCTTGGGGCAAAACTACTCCGCGAAAAACTTGTCCTTTATTTAACCCGATTGCTAAGCCTGCCTCGGTCTGCCCGACGGAGACAGCGAGTAAACCGCCACGGAAAACTTCCGCCATATACGCGCCACCCGTTATTCCGAGGGCAAGTGCGCCCGCCTGAAATTCAGTGAGAAGTATGTTGAACTTCAGAGATAGGCCGTAATAAACCCAAAAAAGAAGGACAAAGAGTGGAATCGAGCGACATAGTTGCACGGCAGCATTAGAGATCCGGCTTACAAACTTGTTCGTGCTTAGTCGACCAACGGCCATCATCAAACCAAAGATAAGCGCTAGCGCCATTCCCACTGCCGAGATTTCTAAAGTTATCGACAAGCCCTTGAGCAATTCGGGCATGTATTTATCGATGACATTCCAGTCAATCTTGTACGAGTTTGTTTTCATTAGTTCAAAATGGCCGAAAGGAAGGCTTTAGTCCGAGCCTCAATTGGATTGCGGATTTGCTCAGGTGTACCAATTTCCACGATCTTGCCTTGGTCCATGAAAACAATGCGGTGAGCAACCTGGAATGCAAAGTTCATTTCGTGCGTAACGATCACCATCGTCATTCCTGTTCCTGCGAGGCGTCTGATTTCTTCAAGAATTCCACTCACGAGTTCTGGGTCTAGCGATGAGGTGGCTTCATCAAAGAGCATCACCTTCGGCTTAAGTGCAAGCGCACGTGCAATCGCCACGCGTTGTTTCTGGCCACCAGATAATTTCTCAGGGTACTGATCAAATTTATCTGATAGCCCTACCTGGCTCAATGCACTCTCTGCAGCTTTACGCGCTTCGGCCTTGCTCATCTTGCGCACTTTGGTGAGACCGAGCATTACGTTTTGGGCTGCAGTCATATGTGGGAAAACGTTGAAGTTCTGAAAAACCATTCCAATGTCACTGCGAAGGGTCGTCAACTTCTTTTGATACCTCTTATTAGCTAAAAAATTGATCTTTGAATGGAAAGTCTTCCAAGTATGTCCTTCAAAAATTACAGCGCCCGTATCTGGTGCGGCGATAAAGTTGATGCATCGTAATAATGTGCTCTTACCTGACCCACTTGGTCCGATGATCGCAACAACTTCGCCTTCGGCAACATCAAGAGTGATTCCATCTAATACTTTATGGGTTCCGAAGCTCTTCGAGACATCTTTTAATTGGAGAAAAAAGGTAGACCCGGTGCTCGTAGTTGAAGTGTTGTCATTCATTGCGTCAAAGAACTCCCTCACGAGATCAAAGTGAGTGAGAAATATTATCTCGCTCCTATTCTTACTGTAACGAGAATATTTTTTCTATTCAAGGAAGTAACGCATGACTCGACCTAATTAGGCGTGGATTCTGGCCGTGGTTCGCTAGCCGTACAAGTGAGCGAAAAAGCAGAACTACAGCCCCATTAGTTTTGCTTGTCGGTCAAAATCAGGAACACTCTTGCGGACTTCCTCAAAGGTGCCCTGAGCTAATACTTTTCCTTCAGAGAGATAAACCACGATATCGGCATTTCTTACTGTCGAAAGTCGATGAGCGATCATGACAACAGTTGTAGAACCTCGCAACGCGTGGATTGCCTCCGAGATGCTTGCTTCCGTTTCACCATCGAGTGAACTTGTTGCTTCATCAAGCACCAACAAATGCGGTTTGGTAAACATCGCACGAGCAATCCCGAGACGTTGTCGTTGTCCCCCACTGATTTTCGCGCCACGTTCGCCAACCTGCGTATCAACTCCATCTGGTAATTCAGCAACGAATCTATCAAGGTGAGCAACCTTCAAAGCACTCATAACTAACTCGTCAGTAGCAACTTCCGCTGGATAACCCAGAGCGACATTTTCGCGGATTGTCCCGGCAGCAATCACAACATCTTGCGGGACATACGAGACGGCACCTGGCCATTTTGCAACTGCAAGCAATGGAGGTAATCCAGAAATCAATACAGACCCTTCGTCTGGATTTAGGACTCCAAGTAAAACATCGATAATTGTGGTTTTGCCAGCACCTGATGGACCGACAAAAGCGACGGAGGCTCCAGTTGGTATGTGCAGAGATATTTCTGAGATTGCTTTGTTGGCCTTGCTTTCATACGTGAAACTAACCTTATCTACCTGAATTTGTGCGACAAAACCTTCGTGTACCGTATTAACTGAATCATCTACATTTTCTATGTTTGGCTCAGTACCCAGTTCTGCGATTAGTTCCAATGTCGGCGTTGCTTGGCCTAAGGCAATGCTAATTGCAATCATCGCTTGTTGAACTCTGAGGACCGCCGGCGCTATACGGGTTCCTGCGGCGAGAAAAATGGCAAACGAAGATGCGGCTTCTGATGCATCCAACATGAGAAATTCAGCCGCTCCAACTAACAAAGCACCAAAAATTACTGTAGTTTCAATAACATATTTACTCACGTAGGGCATGAAATTCATCTCCGCCGAAGTTTCAGCTAAATCAATTCTGAGCTTAGTGATTTCACGCGCATAGTAGGCACGACGGTTACGAACTACTGATTCTCGATAAGAAGAAAATACTTCTACAACTTTCTCATTGCTCTTAATATTTAATTCGGAGTTCTTTGTTCCCACCTCTTGAGCTCTTACATGCATAATCTTGTATAACGCGAAACCGATAAAGAGGACTAGTAATAGTATCCCCATAGAAGTTACTGGATCAAGGATAAACAAACCTATCCCCAAAATTATCAGAAGTGAAAAATCCGCGATGAGGACGATTGAAGTAGCCAAGACTTGGAGAGCCACCAATTCAACACCCCGGGTCGCTGCGTACAAAGTCTCTTGCGAAGTGCGAGATTGAACTTTCTCTAAAGGTCTCGCGAGTAATGCAGAGATCAAGTTAGCTGAAATTTCGGCTCCACGACCGCTGAGAAAAAATAGAGTTCGTCGTGTAAAAAAGATTGAAAGTACAGTACGACTAACTAATATTAATACCGCCCCGATTCCCAAAATGGCGACCTGAGACTGTAATGGCTGATTAGATATACCCAGGAACTCAAGCGTAGACATCATTCGTCCATTTGACTGAGTTGATTGCAGGCTTTGGACCGAAAGTGCCACGAGCATTCCGATGGCTATCACGCCAAAGAGGTCAAGAATATTTAAGAAAGTCTGTAAGCACGCGACAACGAACATCCGACGTTGATCACGTTTATTAAGAATGCGGAAACAACGCAGAAAACCATCTCTCTGTTGTTTGGAGCGCGTCATAATTTACAATCCTAGCAATATGTCACGCCGAAACCTATCAACCTACAATTCCTAAATTTAGATACAATTCTCGAATCATGAGAATTCTTATTTCGATCGGAACCTTGGGGTTGGGCGGGGCTGAAAAGCAGGCAGTTTGGCTTGCAAATCAATTATCCAAAACTCATGAAGTACTCCTGGTAACCATGCAAGCTGGACCTCGAGAATCGAATCTCTCTTCAAACCTTACTTGGAGAAACCTATCTGCATCTAGCGAAAGCAAATTTTCAAAAAATCTATTTCGCTTCCGTAGAAAGCGAGTCGCAAGAAGCGTCGAAGGGTTCACGCTCTTCCTAAAATCATGGGCGATTTTGCAAAGGTATCAACCGGATATTGTCATCACATTCCTACTTCACGATACAATTATTGTAGGTCTTGGAACAATTCTCAGTTTTCATCGAACCAAACTATTGGTTGGCCGTAGATCCTCGATCGGCTACGGGATCAAAGGCCAGGCGCCTATAAAGAGAATGCTCCTGCGACTTGTTTATCTTCGCGCCAATTTAGCAATTACTAATTCTGAAAGTAGTTTTCCAGCAGCAATCGCAGACGGTATCTCAAAAAGCAAATTACTAACCATTCCCAATTATGTTGAACCAATCAGTGCTAGGCATCAAAAAAATGATGGTGGTCCTATAAAGTTATTATGCGTCGCAAATTTTTTCGATTACAAGAATCACATTGCAATTGTTGAAGCTATTTCGTTAAGTGAAGAGCTAATTAGCAATATACAAATATCCTTTGTGGGAGAAGGACCACTGCGGGAAGAAATTTCAAACCTTTGTTCAAGCAAGGATCTGAATTGCAAATTCTTTGACCGTATGGTTCCGGATTCGGCATTTTATTGCGGGTATGATGCGTTCGTATTAACAAGTTTCCACGAGGGATCGAGCAACGCATTGCTAGAAGCATTGGCAGCCGGCCTTCCGGCAGTTGTTTCAAATGTAGGATTTGTCCCACAGCTTTTGCTTGATGGCGCACCATTAATTGTTGTTGATCCAAAATCAACTGAAAGCATACTAAAAGGCCTCATCAGTTTGACTTCTAATTATCAAGAATATGAAATCTCTGCTAAAGAATATCAGCGTCCATTTTACGGACTTTACGGTGAAGAAAACGTATTAAGTAAATGGAATGAAATTCTTATTTAATTCCAATTATTCGATTTCATGTATATCGGCTAAAACCAAAATTCAAACTTGATTTTTGCTAATTACTTTTTTGGGGAGATTACTCTGTGCAAGACATTCTCAGCGTCTTTTAAATAGCCGAAATACCTGTCTCGCAAACAGAACGAGCTTAAAGCGAAAAAATGGTCGCTCCTGTTCCAAAATTAAAGTTGCCCATTTATAAAATAACTCTGAGCCTTTAGGTCGCCGTAATTCTCGTCGGAAGTTCTCTTTTGAATCGATTCGAAGGGGCAATTGGGAGATTACTCTCTGAAGCGTTACAGAATACTGACGCAAATCTATGGTGAACGAATCAGGTCCACCCTTTTCCGTGAAAAGTAATTTTGGATAAATATCTTTGATCACTTTGTGCAAAACACTTTTTCGCCCAGCAAGCCCTCTTCCCCAACCAGGGATAATCGCATACTGCGTATCTTCGATCATTATAAAGCCGCCAACCTTCAACAGCTCAGAATAAATCTGGAAATTTTGCCACACGTCATTTTGAATATGGGAGGCATCTTCAATAATCAAATCGTATGGACCAAATTCACTAGCCTTAGTCCAAATTTCCGGATGTGTTGAGTTTCCTTTAATAAAATTAATTCCATCCGGTAATTTGCCGCTGGGTGGGTGAATGTCTATTCCAATCACAGTGCTACCCGCAGGCAGAATATTTCTTAGAAAAACTAGGTTTCCTCCACGTTGGGTGCCAATTTCAAGCACTGTGACCGAGCGCCCATTAAATGTATTGAAAATTTCGGATAATGTTTCGAAATAGACATTCAACTTATCGCTACCTAGGCTTGAGGACGTGTCTAGCCATTTTTCCAATAAATATTGCGAGCTATAAGTTATCTCAGAAGTCATTGCAATTTTGCTTTTCTGAAGTACATACGCTTCGAGCCTAAAGAAGAATTATCCAGAAATGGATTCAGAAAAGTGAAGTTCATAAGTTCACCAATCCGGTTGCGGGTTCAAGCATTAGTAAGAGTTTTTTTCCATAGTCCGAATTCTGATAATTACCAATGTTTTTTATGAACTTTTGCGTGCTTATTAAACCTAACCGCCACGCTACTTCGTCTGGACTTCCTATGAGTAAGCCCTGTCGCTCTTGCAAAACTTGAACGAAATTCGAAGCTCCCAATAATCCATTGGACGTGCCTGTGTCTAACCAAGCGGTGCCGCGTGCCAGCATTCTTAGGTCTAAGCGCTTTTTGTCGATATAAGAATTTAGTAAATCTGCTATTTCTAATTCATTTCTAGCGGACGGCTTTAATTCGATTACTCTTTCAAAAACATCTGATGGGAAACGATACAAGCCAGGGATCGCCATTTTGCTTACAAATTCTTGCGGTTTTTCGACAATTCGCTTAGGTAGGCCAAATTCATCAAATGAAACTACGCCAAATTCTGAAGGGTTAGAAACTTCGTAGGCAAATGAAATTGCATATCCGGGGGTCGATTCGGCGAAAATATTCTGCCCCAAACCAGGGCCGTAGAAAAAATTGTCCCCGAGAATTAGAACACAGGGTTCCGAAGTATCGAGGATTTCTGAAGCAACAGTAAAAGCATGTGGAATTCCCAACGGTTCTTCTTGGACGGCGTAGGAAATCGAAATGCCCCATTGAGAACCATTCCCTAGGAGCGCCTGATGTGCATGCAAGGCAGATGGAGCAGTGACGACTGCTATTTTCCTGACGCCACTCAGCATTAATGTTGACAGTGGGTAATAAACTAAAGGCTTGTCATATACTGGTAAAAGTTGTTTGCTTGTAGCCAAAGTGATTGGCCAGAGCCGCTTACCAAGACCGCCAGAAAGGAGAATGCCCTGCATAAGGCTGACGATACCAAATTCAGTAGGCTTTTAGTGACCGGTGGGGCTGGCTTCATTGGCTCTGAATTTGTGCGCTCTTCTTTATCTGGTTCATTATTTGGTGGAAAACCATCAAAAATTACTGTTGTCGACGCTCTTACATACGCGGGTGATATGCGCCGACTAAGTACAGTTTCAAGAAATGATGGGCTCGTTTTCGTAAAAGCCGATATCAAGGAAGAGCTTGTGATGACTTCTTTGATTGCGGAACATGATGCGATCATTCACTTTGCAGCGGAGTCACACGTCGATCGAAGTATCGAAAGAAGCAAAGATTTTATTCAGTCCAATATAGTTGGAACTCACACGATTTTGGAAATTGCTAAGAATTTGAGCAAAGTGGTTGTATTGGTTTCGACCGACGAAGTCTATGGTTCTCTTGATTCTGGTAGCGCTGACGAAACCTTTCCCTTGAAACCAGCTTCGCCTTACTCAGCTAGCAAAGCAGCGGGCGATCTTCTCGGAATGGCCTATGCCACAACTTATGGACTCGATGTCAGAATCACAAGAAGTGCGAATAACTACGGCCGTTACCAGGATTGCGAAAAACTACTTCCCAAACTAGTAACAAATTTGTCGAAAAATGTGAAAATCCCAATTTATGGAGATGGCAGCAATATCCGGAATTGGATACACATTCAGGATCATTGCGAAGCTATTGCTCGAGTTTTGCATTTAGGTAGTGCCGGTGAAATTTACAATATCGGAAGCGAAGAATCATACAGAAATATTGATTTAGCTAAGCTTTTACTTGATTATTTCAGGCTCTCAGAAGACATGATCGAATATGTAACGGATCGAAAGGGACACGATTTCCGCTACGCCATAAATTCGGATAAAGCCACAAAATTGCTAAATTGGAAACCAAAGAGAAAACTCCTAGATTCAATTTCCGAGATACTTGCTGGAATTCAATTCTTATCTTAGAGAAGTTCCAGTGCTATTTCATTAAGTAACGGGGCGTTAGAATCTTTGGGAGACAATATATACGGCTCATCCCAGGTGATGCTCAAATCTTGATCGAATGGGTTTATTCCAATTTCTTCTTCTGGATTATATGCGCGGTCAAAGTAATAACAAACCGTACTGTTTTCTGAAATCGTCTGATATGAGTGCCCAACACGTTCCGGGACAAGCAACAACAAGGGCTTCGAAGCGTCGATAGCTACGGACACTACATTTCTATAGTGAGTAGATTCTGGACGTAAATCAATCAAATAGTCTTTAATTGCACCTTCAGTACAGGTTACTATTTTTCTTTGGGGCGCGTACCTAATCGTCCGATGGATTCCACGAATAGCACCTTGATTAGATTTTACCAAATTAACTTGAACTGGAATAAAATCGGGCCACACACCTTGTTCAATGAAATTCTTCGAATTCCAGATTTCCATGAGTGACCCGCGGGAGTCGCTCCAATTCACAAGTTCAATTTTATACGCTCCAGGGATTTCAGTAACAGGTTCGAAAATCATTAGAGTGCACTCAACAATGTTTCAATTACTTTCGATTGCTCTTCGTCAGTAATCTCAATGAACATTGGGAGAGTTAATATCCCTTCGGACAACCGCGAAGCGTTTGTAGTGCTCTTCTTAAATTGCGAATACATTTTATACTCACAATTTGAACGATAATGAACACCCATCCCAATCTGATTTACAAGAAAAGCTGAAGCAACTTTTGATCTATCTTTCACATATACCTGAAAGAGATGCCTTGAAGACTCATTGGAGTTACTTTGTTGTATTACTTCAATTCTATTGTCGCTTTGAATTGCTTCCTGATATTTCCTGGCAATATTTCGTCTCTTTTCATTGTCCTCATCCAAATATTTTAAACTCACCAATGCTACCGCTGCCATTATTGCATTTGCATTGTACTTATATCCGACGTGATCGACATCGTATTCCCATTTGTAGCCTCCTGATTTACTTCGAGAAAAGGTTGATTCAGATATACCAAGCCAAGATAGTTTCTTCGCTAAATCATGTTCTTCTGAGTGCAACATGGATAAGGCACCGCTATCTCCAGTTGGCAAATTCTTTACTGCCTGAAAGGAATAACAGATTGCATCGCAACCAGTCCCGATTGGTTCGTTAAGATTCATCGATCCGGAACCATGTGATGCATCTAAAATCAATGCAATACCTTTCTCATCACAAATTGATTTGATTTCTTCAATTCTTCCAATTCCGCCACCTATTGCTACAAACATTACAGCCTTCGTTTTTTCATTAATGTTTTCAAGAAGAGCTTCTGGGCTTAGACATAAATCGTCATCAACATCTACCAATACTGGGACTAATCCACTCCACAAGATTGCATGATTTGTTGCTACGAAAGTTAACGGAGTTGAAATGATTTCCGAATCATCAGACCAACCTCTATTTATTTTTAAGGCTTCAAGTGCAAGGTGTAGAGCAGATGAAGCAGAATTGAGCATCAGACAGTTCTCGCGATTCACTGCTCTGGCCCATGCTTTTTCAAAATCTTCGGTTAAAAAACCCTGTCCAGTCCAACCTTTTTCAAGCGTTCCACGTATTTCATTAAGGCATTCATCGATTCGAAAATACGGCCTAAAGAGCGGGATCATCTTGTACTCCTAATTTAAATTAAGCGATTGAATTCCGAATATTGATTGTGCCAACCTCAGATGTACCACGTTTTAAGCCTACTCGAGTAAACTGAAATCATGAATGGTTTAACGGTGGTGATTCCCATGCATAATGGGGCTCGGTGGATTGCTTCGTTAATATCGAGCATGTCTTCGGCTGCGATTGAGGCAAATGCGCCACTTGAAATTCTAATATTTGACGATAATTCAACTGATGACTCTTCCGCGAGGGGGATAAAAGTATGTCAAGATTTGCAGTTGGACTTCAAAGTAACCCGTTGGGACTCTGCCAACAATGCAGGCAATTCATCTGCTGCCTACATGAAAGCTTTGAATAGTATTTCACCCAAGTACGATCTCATCGCACTTTCCGACCAAGATGATCTTTGGCTACCTAATCGCATTCTGCGAATTTCTGAGGCAATCAACGGGGAGAGTAACGATTCTATTCACCCGTGGCTTTACGCGGGAAGTAGCTTCTTGTGGGATTCTATGAAATCCAATTCAATGCCATACCGAAGCCGACCTGGACCCTTAGGTACTTCTCACGTGCGAGGCCCAGAGCTTGATTATCGAAAAACAAATTTTGATGTGTCGGTCTCTACTCATAATATTGTCATCAATCGTGCCCTCCTTGCATTATTGAAATCTAATCCATTGTCAGATTTCCAAATCAGACATGATGTTCAAATGGATTGCTGGTTGCCGAATTTAGCCAGTCACTTTGGAAAAACTGCTGTTGATTTAATTCCGAGTGTGATTTGGAGACAGCACTCGACGAATTCAAGCGGGCTATATTTACAATCTCGGGTAAGGCCTGATTTGATACGTTTCGTTATTCATCTCCTTAAGCGGATGAGGTCAACTGCTTATATGAAGAAATACTTAGTGGCTGGCGAGGCCCTAAACAATAAGCATGAGGCATTTGTTTCACAAAATGCAAGAAATCTGAATGCTTCTTCAAATCTTTGGCAGTTGTCCTCTTTGGAGTCACGAAAAACAAGACGTCGGTTGGCGCTGAGTAATACATGGAAACATTGGTCAATAATTAGAGATTTTTATCTTAGATTGAGGCTGATTTTAATGGGAAATTCGATGGCTCTCAGAATTCAATCCGAATTACTAAAAGTTGAGGAAAATTAACTCTTTTTCAATAAAGTCGGCGATTAAATGCAATATCTACTAGGCACCACAAGAGCCCCTGGTCGGAATCGAACCGACGATCTGCTCATTACGAGTGAGCTGCTCTACCGCTGAGCCACAGGGGCGGACAACTGTTAAAGTGTAAAGAGTAAGACTAATCCAGGCGAACTACTCCGCCTGGTGTCTCTAGGTGCACGGCTACGATTCCTGTTTCGCCATCGTTTGCAGCTGGATCAACCCAGATAACTTCGACGCCGTCGCCAATTGCAGCTGCCGCGTCAGAACCTAACCACTCGGCAATTGTCTTTTCGTTACCTGAAATTTCAACTTTTACAATCTTTGCTGATGCTTTTCCATCTGTTGAAGGATGGTGATTTTCAATCCATTGAATAAAGAATGGGAGCTGGCGATCTTCAAGTGTTCCAAGAACACCGATTTGCTTCCAGCGAATATCGCTGCCATCTGGCTTAACACGGTGGCCATCAACTGCTGGACGACCAAGACGAGTTTCAATCGGTGCAACATCATCAACGGAAACAACCCACGTCAACCATCCGCCGCCTTCTTGCGCGCGCAAAGAAACTGCTTTACCGAATGCAGAGGAATCAGATGCTGGGTGGTCAAGTGGGCAAACAACTTCGATGTAGTGACCACCTTGCAATGGCAACGTGAAGTTGCGCGTACCAAAACGTGGATGAATTCCACCATCAACGAAAGTAGAACCTAATCGCGAACCGAGACGTTGCACGGTGTCAGCAAGTTGGTCATGGGAGGTCACATATGAGACATGGTCTAGGCGCATAGGGAAATAATGCCCCATACCGAGGGGTGCTAATTACCAAAATCCGAGCGATACCTTGCACCAATGGCCACTCATTACATTGCTAGTACGGGCTGAAAAATGGTCGAAAACCATCTCTGCAAGGCCGCAGGGAGGCGTTGCCTACAGGGAACAGGCCAGATCTTTACCCGGCAATACAGCCGTAAGGAAATATTTATCAACTGCCGAATCAACGCATTCGGAACCGCGACCGTGACCTGTGTGGCCGTCGGCGTTGAGGGAAATCAACCGCGAACCTTGAATTGTTTCGTGAAGTGATTGCGCCCATTGATACGGAGTCGCAGGATCACGTTTAGTTCCGATTACCATTATCGGTGTTGTCTTTATTGTCGTGATCTTTGTTGCGGCTGCGCCATCGGCAGGTGGCGGTAAATACTTACACGCAAGTGATCCATAAGCTACGTACGGGCCGAAAACTGGGGCGGCAACTGCGAAAGCTTTTGCATCCACTGCCATTTCGTCAAGCGTTCGCACCTCTGGCCAGTCGAGACAGTCGATTACAAACGCTGCGTCCGTTTCATTGTTCGCATACGTTCCGTTGGCATTACGCCCGCTGTATTCATCTGCTAATTCGAGAAAAGTGGTTCCGTTATTTTTTGCGGCTTGCCGTAGCGCTATTCGCAACTTCGGCCAACCGGAATAATCGTCATAAAGAGCGGATGCAGTGCCAAGAACAAGAAGTGATTCAGTTGCCTGTCGATTCTTCGGACCAGGTAGCGGGTGAATCGCTGCTTGATGAAAGAGATCAATAATCTGATTAATGGAATTCGCTATTGGTTTCTTCAGTGGACAATTATTTTTTTTGTAGCAGTTTCTAATGAATGCATGAAGGGCGAGATCGAAGCCCATGCCTTGAAACATCGTCTGCTCGACAGCAGAAGTTTTTGGGTCAATTGCTCCATCTAGAACCATGCGACCCACATTCGCCGGAAAGAACTTTGCATAGAGAGTGCCGAGGTATGTTCCGTAACTCTTTCCTAAGAAATTCAAGTGCGAATCACCTAACGCGTTGCGGAGAATATCCATATCTCTCGCGGAATTTGCCGTGCTGTAATTAGCCACATTCTTATTCTTGGCTAGGCACTTTGCAGCGTATTGCTTGGCTGATGCGGCCATGGCAGCGACTTCTATAGCGCTATCTGGCTTGCTATCTGCCGAGTAATTGGCATCGGTTTCATTGTTACTCAGGCATTCGATAGGTGCGCTATCGCCGACGCCTCGCGGATCAAAGCCAACAATGTCGTACTGAGCCAAAACCGCCGGGCTCAAAATGTATTCGGCGTTGTAGGCATATTGCTTTCCTGAAGCACCTGGTCCCCCAGGGTTTACCACGAGCGACCCCAAGCGATTTTTCTGATCGGTGGCTTTGTATCGAAGGAGCGCCAATCCAAAAGAACCAGACTCGGGTTTCTTGTAATCGATAGGGACTTGCAGTGTTGCGCATTGGAAATTGTCATAGCAACTAGACCATGCAAGACGTTGGTTTTGGTATTGATGCATAGTTGTCATGGATGGATATTTGTTACGCATGAACGTGCCTAATCCCGTAATTAAAGCAAAAGCAAGTATGAAGATCAGAATTCTTTTGAGGATTTGGGAGTTTTTCATAGTTTTAGAAGGCTAGCGTTCTGCACTCGCCGGAGATTGGCGAGTAACAGCAAGTGTGCACATCAAAGCTTCGATAGTGAGAAGTGGAGCAGCATTGAAACTTAGGTTCGTGCGCGCATCCATAATTGCGTTGATCTTCTCGATGGTTAGCGCGGGCGCCAAAGTTTGCGCAAGAGTTTCTATCTGTGGCGCTAAGTCCTGATTGATTAGCGTTTCTGTAATTCCTGTTTGGACCAACATGACATCACGGTAAAGCGTTGCCAAATCGAGTAATGCGCCATCGAGAGAATCACGCACCATGCGAGTCGTTCGTGACTTCTGCTCTTTCTCTAAATCTTTTAAAGCTTTTGACCCGCCCGTTGCCATGCCTCGACCCGTTGCGCCTTGGCCCCACGCTTGCGCTAGCTCTTGGTTTTCTGCTTCGTCTTTAACTTCTGCTTGTTCCTTAGCTTCTTGCGTTGCTAAATCAACCAATGTTGAAGCAGCTTTAAATGCAGCTGAGATATCGCTCAGTGCAAAAGGTAACTTCATAATCGTGTTACGTCGCGCACGGATATTTTCATCAAGGGCTAAGTGACGTGCGCGGCCAATATGTCCTTGACTTGCACGAGCGGCAAAATCTGCCATTCCTGGTGAAACTCCATCGCGATTGGCCAATACCGCTGCGACATCAGCTGCACTTGGAGTTCGCAATTGAAGGTGGCGGCAACGTGAACGGATTGTCGGTAACAAATCGTGCAAGGTCGGGGCACAGAGCAGCCAAACCGTTCGAGCTCCCGGTTCTTCAATCGCCTTAAGAAGTGCGTTTGCTGCAGATTCCGTTAGACGGTCTGCATCTTCCATAACAACTACGCGCCATCCCCCCACACTCGGCGCCCAAGATGTTCGCTGCAAAAGTTCGCGGATTTCATCGATCTTGATTGATAAACCTTCGGTGGAAATAATTTCGACATCAGCATGACCGCCAGCTTTAGCGCTGCGGCAGTCAACACACGTGCCGCATCCGTCGTTAGGGCAGATCAGCGCTGCTGCAAATGCAATTGCTGCACTCGATCGTCCACTGCCGGGTGGACCTGTGAAGACCCACGCATGTGTCATCTCTTGAGTTTCTTCACCACTTCGCGCTGCTGCGACTGCATCTTTGAGTATTGAGATGATGTGCTGTTGGCCTACAAGCTCGTCAAAAACACTCATGGCGCTATTTCTTCTTACTTGTTTTAGCTTTTACTTTGGCAATGACTTTTCTTGGGTCGGGGCGAAGATTAACCTTTTTCTTCTCTTTCTTAGGAACCTTGCTTAGCGCTGGTAATTCAGAAACCCGGGTAACAATGGCGCCATGAATTTCATCGACGCTCATCTGACCATCAACCACTAAATATCGCTCTGGATCAAGTAAAGCCAGCTGTAGATACTCCTGGCGGATGCGTTCATGAAAAGCTAATGGCTCCGACTCGAGACGGTCGAACTTCTTTAACCGTCCTAAACCGATTTCAGCTGGTAGATCCAAAATAATTGTGAGCGTTGGGAAAAGGGATTCTGTTGCCCATCGTGAAATACGTGCAACTTCCCCTGGTTCAAGAATGCGCCCTGCGCCTTGATATGCAATTGATGAATCAAAATAGCGATCGGTAATGACAACATCGCCAGCTTCTAACGCCGGGCGAATCACGGAATACACATGGTGCGCACGATCTGCTGCATAAAGCAAAGCTTCGGCACGCGGAGAAATAACACCCGTTCGATGGGAGAGGAGAATTTCTCGCAAATCATTACCCAATGGAGTGCCGCCCGGTTCGCGACTGAGCACAACTCCATGTTCTCTATCTTCTAACCATTTCTTTAATAATTTAGTTTGTGTTGATTTTCCCGAACCTTCGCCGCCTTCAAATGCAATGAACAGGCCTTTAGCTGGTGCACCAGTGATTGATCCGAGCTCGCCTTTGAGCGCATTGGAGATATCGCTCCAGAAGGAAACATTTGGTCGATCTTTCATCTGTCGATATGAGACAACACCGATAAGGGTGGCGATGATTCCAGCAATCAGAATCGTAATTGCAGCTCCGTTATAACTTACCTGCGTATTCTGGAATTTGAATGTGTGCTTACCAACTGCTGCAGCAATCAACGGTGAAATCGCAAGGACTGCAACAAGTGTGACGCGAATAAGAGATTGCATAAACGCGAATGTTCGCCCACGGACTTCATCCTGAACTTCCATACCCAACATGGTGAAGCCAGTAACCCAACAAATTCCGGAGAATGCGCCCAAAAGAATGGTGACAAATACTGCGATTACGAGGTTAGGGATTGCGGCAAGAAGTACGAGGAATAAACCTGCAGCGGTAAGAGCTGCGCCAAAGAGGCGTCGGCGCGAAAACTGCTCAAATACCTTAGGGCCAAATGCGATTCCGCCGGCAAGACCAGTAAAGACTGAACCAAAGAGAACACCATAGGCGGCATCTCCTGCACCAAGATCGCCAACAAATGTACGAGCTAACCCAATCACAGCGCCGGCTGCGATGAATGCACCGACCATGCCAACAATGAGGCCGCGAACAATCTTGGATGTACTCACAAAGCGCCAACCCTCAAGGAGAGATTTTGCAACTCCCACATCGCCATCAACTTTAGATGCGGCGCCTTTAGGAATTTCGTGCAACCCCCACACAGTCCATGCGCCGAATGCAAAACTTGCGGCATTTATGTAAAGGGCGAGGTCAACTGAGTTTGTTGCAAAGAATGGAACAGTTCCGGCAAGTGAACCTGAAATCAACGCTAACAACGAGAAGAGTGCTGCAGCGATAGGTGCGGTGCCGTATGCAGCAAGGAGTGAAACTTGGTTTGCGCTCTCTAATTTATCTTTGGGGACCAAGTTAGGAACACTTGCTTCCTTCGCAGGTGACCAGAAGAGCGTTAAACATTCAACAGCAATCGTTGCAATGTAAAGCCAGAGAAAAGTACCAACGATAGGAATCGAAATATAGAAAGCGGCACGGAAAATATCGGTGACGACCATCAATCGGCGACGATCAAATCTATCTGCAATTACTCCAGCCAGTGGACCCAAGAAAACAGAAGGCAGAAGGCGAGCAATGAAAACACCTGCGATAGCAAAGTTAGCGCGCGAGTAATTTCCAGATGAAAGTTGTTGCGCCATCGCAGTTGTTGCAAGCAGCCCTAACCAATCACCCAAAGATGAAAATGCCATCGAACGCCAAAGTTTGCGAAAGGCAGGAACTGCCATGACCCCACGAGTTTGATCAGGCGCAGGCGCCGACGGGGTAGGAAGAGAACGCGCCATGAGATAAGGGTATCCGTAGCCTTATTCAGCGCTAGCGGGGGCTTTTGCTTTACCCGTAGCAGCTTTTTTGGCGGCGCGTTTTGCCGCAGCCTTTTTCACAGTGTTTTTAGTCAATGTTGGGGCGCTCTTTTTCGCTGCAGACTTTCGTGTCGACTTCTTCTTGACCCGAGTAGCCCCGCCATTTTCAGCCTCCCACGCGCGTCGCCCTGCCAATAGTTCGAGGCCGCGTTCTAAGGTCAAACCTTCGACAGTATCGCCGCGGCGCAGTGTTGCATTTGTTTCACCATCGCTGACATACATTCCAAAACGTCCATCTTTAACAATTAATTGATTCTGCGTTGCAGGATCTAGTCCAAGTTCTTTGAGCGGTGGTTTTGCAACTCCACGGCGGCGAACCTTTGGTTGCTTATAAATATCAATTGCTTCATCAAGGGTTAATGAAAAAAGTTGGTCTTCACTTGTTAGCGTGCGCGAATCAGTACCACGTTTAAGGTACGGACCGTAGCGACCATTTTGGACGGTGATATCTTCGCCGGTTTGCGAATCTGCACCAAGATTGCGAGGCAACGAGAGCAATCGAAGTGCATCTTCCCATGTGATCGTATCTAGAGTCATCGTCGAAAGAAGTGATGCAGTTTTCGGTTTAGGCGCATCAGCTTTCTTTCTCTTTTTCTTTTCGCCTTCTGCCAATACAACTTCTGGGAAAACTTCTGTGACATACGGTCCAAATCGGCCGCTCTTAGCAATGATCGGCAAATTAGTTACAGGATCAATACCTAGTTCGCGCTCACCTGATGGTTGCGCAAGAATTTCAATTGCAACAGCAAGAGTTAACTCATCTGGTGCCATCGTCTCTGGAATATTGGCGAGCTTACGAGTGTCGCCTTCGCCTTGTTGTAAATAAGCTCCGTAACGACCTACGCGAATTTGAATATCATCACCAAGGCGCATCGTGTTGACTTCGCGCGCATCAATTGCGCCCAAATCTGCTGAGAGCTCGTTTAATCCAGGTTCTCCATCATGGCCGTAGAAGAAATCGCGCAACCAATCAACGCGTCCTGCTTCTCCTGCAGCAATCTTGTCGAGATCTTCTTCCATGCTCGCGGTGAATTCGTAATCGACAAGCTTGGCAAAATACTGCTCTAGCAAGCCAGTAACAGAGAAAGCTAGGAATGCCGGAACTAGTGCGCGTCCGCGCTTATACACATACCCGCGATCTTGAATGGTTTGAATAATCGATGCGAATGTTGATGGTCGTCCAATGCCTAGTTCTTCAAGTTTCTTTACAAGCGTTGGCTCGGTATAACGGGCAGGAGGTTTGGTGTCATGGCCTTCGCATGAATATTCCTTAACGGCTACGGCTTGCCCAACGGTCATTGCAGGCAAGCGACGATCTTCGGATTCCTCATCGCTCTTTTCATCTGCAACTTCATCATATGCAGCGAGAAAACCGGGAAAGGTAAGTACGGATCCATTAGCGCGGAATATAACTGCCTTCCCATCGTTGCTCGTTGCATCAAAATCAACACGCATCTGCATCTTCTTGGCATCGGCCATTTGGGATGCGACGGTGCGCTTCCAAATCAAGTCGTACAAAGAGAATTCATCGCGCGAAAGTTCTGGAGCTAATTCGCCAGGTGTACGGAAAACTTCACCCGCAGGGCGAATCGCTTCGTGAGCTTCTTGCGCGTTCTTTGTTTTACCGGCATAAACACGGGGAGCCTCAGATACATGATCAGCCCCGTAAAGAGATTTTGCTGCGTTGCGCGCTGCGGTGATGGCTTGCGCAGAAAGATTCACTGAATCGGTACGCATATATGTGATGTAACCATTTTCGTAAAGGCGTTGTGCAATGCGCATCGTGATTTGTGCGCCCCAACCTAAACGACTACCCGCATCTTGTTGCAGAGTTGATGTCGTAAATGGTGGTTTTGGTCGCTCGGTTCGTGGTGAATCTTCGATTGACTTAACAACAAGGGGTGATGATTTAAGTGATTCAACTAAACTCTTGGCACTTGATTCATCAAGCAACAAAATATTAGCTAAGGATTTTTCCTTTACAGCGCCATCTGCGCCGAAATCACTAGTGGCCGCTACTTTCTTACCATCAACGCTCATCAAGCGGGCGTTGAATCCGAGCTCGCACGCTGCATTGAGATCCCACCACGAGGATGAAACAAATGCCATGCGTTCGCGTTCTTTTTCAACAATCAGACGGGTTGCAACAGATTGCACACGACCTGCGGAGATTCGTGGCATAACTTTCTTCCAGAGCACCGGAGAGAGTCGATATCCAAAGAGACGATCCAATACACGTCGAGTTTCTTGTGCATCAATTAAGTGATAATCAAGATCGCGTGTTTCATTTACTGCTTTTTGAATGGCATCTTTAGTAATTTCATTGAAAACCATTCGGCGAATGGGAATCTTAGGTTGCAAGACTTCAACCAAGTGCCAAGCAATCGCTTCCCCCTCGCGGTCCTCGTCAGTTGCCAGAATAAGTTCGTCGGCTTCTTTCATCAACGCTTTAAGTTCTGCAACTTTCGCCTTTTTATCTGGGTTGATGACATACAACGGCGCAAAATCTTCTTCGATATTTACGCCCTCTTTTGCCCACGCAATTCCTTTATATTCTTTAGGAATATCAGCTGCGCGCTGAGGCAGATCACGGATATGGCCAACGCTAGCCTCGACGATGTATTCATCGCCGAGGTAGTCGCCAATCTTGCGGGCTTTAGCTGGTGATTCAACAATCACCAGCTTCTTAAGATCTTTAGCCATATCAGTCTTAGGGAAGTTCTATCGCTTAGTACTCAATAGAAGTTGATTTGCGACGGTTATGAATGAGTGCACCAATGATTACTGCGAATGCAAGTAGACCAATGCCTGTGCTCATACCGGTGTGACCACCAAGTGCCATGCTGACAATTGCTGGAGTAATCAAGAGTCCAACCAAGTTCATAACCTTGATCAATGGGTTGATTGCAGGACCCGCGGTGTCTTTGAATGGATCTCCGACAGTGTCACCAATGATTGTTGCTGAGTGTGCTTCAGAACCTTTTCCGCCGTAATGGCCATCTTCAACCATCTTCTTAGCGTTATCCCAAGCTCCACCAGAGTTAGAGAGGAATACAGCCATCAGTGTTCCGGTACCAATTGCACCTGCAAGATATGCACCAAGTGAGCCGACGCCGAGTCCGAAGCCAACTGCGATAGGTGCCATCACTGCGAGCAAACCTGGTGTTGCAAGTTCACGGAGTGAATCACGAGTACAGATATCAACTACGCGACCGTATTCAGGCTTCTCTGTACCTTCCATAATTCCAGGATGTTCGATGAATTGCTTGCGCACTTCAACAACAACTGCGCCAGCTGCACGAGATACGGCGTTGATTGCAAGACCTGAGAAGAGGAATACAACTGCTGCACCGATAATCAAACCGACCAAGTTACGTGGGTTAGCAACGTCAAGGATTCCTTGGTATTGCGAAGCAAGGTTGCCAGCGATTTGTCCTGCATCTTCAACTGCCTTATTGATTGCATCTGTAAATGCGCCAAAGAGTGCGGTAGCTGCAAGTACTGCTGTTGCAATTGCGATTCCCTTAGTGATGGCCTTTGTTGTATTACCTACTGCATCAAGTGAAGTAAGGATCTGTGAACCGACTCCTTCAACATCGCCAGACATTTCAGCAATGCCTTGTGCGTTATCTGAGATAGGACCGAATGTATCCATCGCAACAATTACGCCAACAGTTGTGAGCAAACCAGTACCAGCGAGTGCGATGGCAAGGAGTGAAAGCACGATGCTTCCGCCACCTAGAAGGAAGGCGCCAAATACTGCCGAAGCGATCAAAATTGCTGAGTAAACAGCTGACTCGAAGCCGATTGAAATACCCGACAAGAGAACAGTTGCGGCACCTGTTTGTGATGAAGCGGCAACGTCATTTACTGGGCGCTTACCGGTTGCAGTGAAGAAACCAGTAAGTACTTGAATTGCAGCTGCGAGCGCGATTCCGATAAGTACTGCACCAAATGCAAGAACGCGTGGATTGGTATTACCAGCGGCAGTTACTGCCTCTGGTGAAAGACCGGTCAAGAGGCTGAAGCTACCTGGCAAGTAAACAAATGTTGCTAGGCCAGATAAAACAGCGCTGATAACAGCTGACATGAAGAATGAGCGGTTGATTGAATCCATAGCGTTCTTATCGCTCTTGCGCATCTTTGTTAAGAAGATTCCGAGAACTGCAGTAACGGTTCCGATTGCAGGAATAATCAATGGGAAGATCAGACCAGAATCACCGAAGCCAGCTTTTCCGAGAATCAACGCGGCAACAAGTGTGACTGCATATGACTCGAAGAGGTCAGCGGCCATACCAGCACAGTCACCGACGTTATCGCCAACGTTATCTGCAATTGTTGCAGCGTTACGTGGGTCATCTTCAGGAATACCTTTTTCAACTTTACCTACAAGGTCTGCTCCAACATCTGCAGCCTTGGTAAAGATTCCGCCACCGACGCGCATAAACATTGCCAGCATTGCTGCGCCGAAACCGAATCCTTCAAGTACAGATGGTGCGTTCTCGCGATAAATAATCACAACGAGAGATGCACCGACTAGACCTAGACCTACTGTTGTCATACCAACGACGCCACCAGTGCGGAATGCAATCTGCACTGCGCGCTCGGCTGAGTTTTGACGAGCAGCTTCTGCAACGCGCACGTTTGCACGTACAGCTAGCCACATGCCGTTGTATCCCACGAGTGCGCTAAATCCAGCACCGAGTAGGAAGAAGATTGAACGACCGATGCGAATATCCGATGCTCCCGGAAGTGCAAAGAGAAGCACGAAAACAATCGCAACAAAATAAGAGAGGGTACGGAACTGGCGCGTAAGGTAAGCGGCAGCGCCTTCTTGAACGGCTGCTGCGATTTCGCGCATACCTTCGGTGCCTTCATCTGCGGCTAATACCTGCGCACGTAGCGCCCAGGCAATCGCTAGCGCGCCCAAGGAAATTGCTAGGACGATGTAGACGATATTGAGGTTATTGCCGGTAACTTGCACGAGAGAGCTGGCAGCTCGCATTTCTCCTCCATTGGAGATCGGGGCCCTAAGGTGAAGGGCAAAGATGAGCGAGAGTGTACGCACAGAAGTGCCCCTACCCCCAAATCCTCGCCTGCTGTACCTATCTATTAGCGCCCTGTAGGGTCACTTCCCTATGAATATCTCCTCCCTCTTTGATGCCCACTCCATCGTCGCCGATCTCGGTCTGGCGGGGGTCTTGGCAATCATCTTCGCCGAAACCGGTCTGCTGATCGGACTGGCATTTCCTGGAGATTCACTCCTGTTCCTCGCCGGGGTAGCTGCATCCGGATCGGCAGCAGTTCTGCTCAACGGAGTTCATCTCTCAATGGCGGCGCTCATGGTCGCAACACCCATTGTTGCAATCGCTGGTTCACAACTTGGCCACTGGTTTGGCGCTAAATACGGTCGCAAATTCTTCGAGCGCCCCGATAGTCGCTACTTCAACCAAAAGCGCGTTGCATCCACCGAGAAGTGGTTGAAAAAGTACGGCACAGGTCGCGCGATTGTCTTGGCGCGCTTTGTCCCCTTTGTTCGCACATTGATTAGCCCAATGGCAGGCATCGTCCGAGTTTCAGCGGGCAAATTTCTACTCTGGAACTTTGTGGGCGGAGTTATTTGGACTGAGACCGTTTTGACCTTGGGTTACTTCCTCGGAGAGAAACTCAAAGGTTCAATTGATAAATATATTCTGCCCATCATTGGCGTAATTGTGTTCTTGAGTCTGTTGCCTTTAGCTTTCGAAATTCTCAAAGAAGTGAGAACTAAACGCCACTTGAGTTAATCTCGAACTCGTGAAGTTGTTACAAGCCTAAATCGCTCAAGGAATATGCGGTGCGATATTCAAGGCCCGCATCTTCGATTGCTTTCTTGGCTCCACGTTCAACAATCACGGCAACGCCAACAACAATCGCGCCAGCTTCACGCAACGCCTCGACAGCGGTAAGAACAGATCCTCCAGTTGTCGATGTATCTTCAACAGCAACAACGCGACGGCCTTTAACATCTGGACCTTCGATGCGACGTTGCAGGCCATGCGCCTTCTCGGCCTTACGTACTACAAATGAATCAATTTGCTTTCCCGATTGCGCAGCAACATGCATCATCGCTGTCGCCACAGGATCTGCACCAAGTGTTAAGCCGCCGACTGCCTCGTAATCCCAATCCTTAAGTAGGTCGAGCATCACCTGCCCAACCAAAGGAGCCGCTTGTGAATCTAAAGTGATGCGCCGTAAGTCGACGTAATAATCAGCCTCTTTGCCGGATGACAAAATAACTTTGCCGTGGACAACTGCCTTAGAAAGAATCTGCTCTTTTAATTGATCGCGTGCGCTCATTGGGCGAGCATACCTTTCTGGTTGGCCTTCTTATTCACCATCTTTGTAGATGATTATCTGAGATTTCTTGCGGTGGGCTAGGGCTTTTGGAGGATTGGCATCAAGCAGCGCATCGACTTCGATTCGCAACTTCGCAACCTCAATTGCCATGTTGGCCATGGCGGATTCCAAATCAATGATTCGTTTGATACCTGCGTGATTAATGCCCTCGCCAATAAGGCGTTGCACGTTGCGAAGGAGTGCGATGTCGCGAAGTGAATAGCGACGACCACGACCACTAGCGCGACCTGGTGAAACTAGCCCTAGGCGATCGTATTGACGCAAAGTTTGTGGATGCAGACCTGACAATTGCGCGGCAACAGAGATGACATAGACCGCAGCCTCATCATCGTGCTCGTTATTTCCCAACGGCGTTGAATCGCTCATGAACTTGCCTTGGCAATGAAATCTGTGCGCACGTTCTCATCTTGGGTTGCTTCGGCGAAATCTTCAAGAGCTTTGCGCGCTTTGCCTTCGACATGACGCGGTACTTGCACTTCCACTGTCACCAGCAAATCGCCAGTCGTGCTCGCTTTCTTAATTCCACGGCCCTTAACGCGCAAGACGCGACCATTGGGTGTGCCGGCAGATAATCGGACAACAACTTCTTCATCACCAAGAGTCGGAACTCTAATATCGGCACCGAGCGCCGCTTCGGCAAATGTCACTGGCAAGGTAATTGTTAAGTGCTCACCTTTGCGTGCAAAAATCGGATGCGGCTTAACATGCAAAAGAATAAAGAGATCACCGGGGCCGGCTTCACCAGGAGCACCTTTACCCTTGATGCGAATCTTGGCGCCGTCGTTGACCCCTGCAGGAACTCGCGCCGAAATATTCTGCGCCGCTCCGCCATCGGTTGATAAACGAAGTTCTAGCGTTGTTCCAAAAACAGATTCACGAAAAGAAATTGTTGATTCTGTCTGAAGATCTTGCCCTTTGCGCGGACCACGACGTCCACCAAAGAGATTGGCAAAAATATCCTGCGATGATCCGCCTCCGAAAATATCGTTGAAATCCCCGCCACCTTGCTGTCCACGTCCACCTTGGGGTGCACGGAATCCTCCGCGTTCAAAGAGTGATCGCGCTTCGTCATATTCAGCGCGTTTCTTCTCATCGGACAAGATGTCATTTGCCTCTGAAACAGCCTTAAACTGCTCTTCGAGCTTCTTATCCCCTTTGTTTTTATCAGGGTGAAGTTCGCGGGCTAATGAACGGTACTTCTTCTTAATTTCATCGCTTGTCGCGTTTTTGGCCACGCCAAGGATCTTGTAGAAATCCTTCTCGTATAGATCTTTGGCAGCCATTTATTACTCGGGATCCGTTACCGAAACTCGGGCAGGCCGCAAGATGCGCTCTTTAAATTTATAGCCAGGTTGCAAAATCGCACTCGCAGTGGGCACCGATACATCTGGCGATGTTTGGTGCATCAGCGCTTCGTGAATCTGCGGATCAAATTGGCTTCCAGCTTCACCATATTTTTCTAAACCAATTTTCGTCGTGACGTTCGTGATGCGATCAGCGACAGCTTTGAAGCCACCAATTAATTCGCCATGTTCTTGCGCGCGATCCAAATCATCGAGCACCGGCAAGAGTTCGTTAAGCACTGCGCCAATTGCCAACTCGTGAGCAAGAGAGCGATCTCGATCCACGCGCTTTTTGTAATTAGCAAACTCCGCTTGAAGTCGTTGTAAGTCTGAGGTGAGAACGGCTACCGGATCGGTAGCCGCCTCATCGTTCAGAACCTCTACAACCTCATCTGTAACAGATTCAGTTGAATCACTCATTACTGCTCTTCGACAATCTCTGCATCTTCAACGCCATCCCCTGCTGGAGCATCTCCAGCAGGTTGAGCAGCTTGTGATGCATAAAGTGCGGAACCGAGTGCTTGGCTAAGAGTTGAAACCTTTTCGGTCGCGCTCTTAATCATTTCAAAGTTAGCTCCACCGAGTGCGGTCTTGAGTTCTGCAAGTGCTTCCTCGGTCTCGGCTTTCTTTGTTGCAGCTTCACCTTCGTTAAGTTTTTCACCGTTTTCGGCGAGGAACTTCTCGGTTTGATACATCAAGGAATCACCAGTGTTGCGAATCTCTGCTTCTTCCTTGCGTTGACGATCTTCTTCAGCATGAGCTTCGGCATCTTCCATCATGCGGCTGATCTCGTCTTTAGAAAGTGCGGATCCACCAGTGATGGTCATGCTCTGCTCTTTACCTGTTCCAAGATCCTTCGCCGATACATGCACAATGCCGTTAGCATCAATGTCGAATGTCACTTCGATTTGTGGGATTCCACGTGGTGCTGGTGGAAGTCCGGTGAGTTCAAACATGCCTAGCTTCTTGTTATAGGCCGCCATTTCACGCTCACCTTGGTAAGCCTGGATCTGTACCGCTGGCTGATTGTCATCAGCAGTTGTAAAGATCTCGCTGCGCTTTGTAGGAATAGTTGTATTGCGCTCGATCAAGCGGGTCATAACGCCACCCTTGGTTTCGATACCAAGTGAGAGTGGAGTTACATCGAGTAGAAGCACATCTTTGACTTCACCCTTTAATACACCAGCTTGTAGCGATGCACCAACTGCAACAACCTCATCGGGGTTCACGCCCTTATTTGGTTCTTTGCCACCAGTGAGTTCGCGAACTAAATCAACAACAGCTGGCATACGAGTTGATCCACCAACAAGTACAACGCTTTCAATTTTCGAGATTGGAATCCCGGCATCTTTAAGTACTGCTTGAAATGGCTTCTTGCAACGCTCGAGCAAATCTGCAGTCAGTGACTGGAACTGTGCGCGAGTAATTGTCTCGTCCATAAAGAGTGGATTCTTTTCAGAATCAACAGTGATGTAAGGCAAGTTGATTGATGCTTGCTGTGATGACGAGAGTTCGATCTTTGCCTTTTCGGCAGCTTCACGAATACGTTGCATCGCCATCTTGTCTTTTGTTAAATCGATTACGTTCTTTGATCCGAAAGTTTTGACGAGGAAATCAACGAGTGCTTGATCCCAGTCATCTCCACCAAGGTTGTTATCACCGTTGGTTGCTTTAACTTCAACAACGCCGTCGCCAATTTCAAGAAGTGAAACGTCGAATGTTCCACCACCGAGGTCGAAGACAAGAATCGTCTGCTCCTTATCGGCCTTATCCAGACCGTATGCGAGCGCTGCTGCTGTTGGTTCGTTGATGATACGTAGAACGTTAAGCCCTGCAATTTCGCCAGCTTCTTTTGTTGCTTGACGTTGCGCATCACTGAAATATGCAGGGACGGTAATGACTGCGTCGGTCACTGTTTCACCTAAATAAGCTTCAGCATCGCGCTTTAGCTTTTGCAAAATACGTGCGCTAATTTCTTGCGGTGTGTACTTCTTGCCATCGATATCCATGTTCCATGAAGTACCCATATGACGTTTGACCGAGCGAATAGTGCGCTCGACGTTTGTGACGGATTGACGCTTGGCCACCTCGCCCACTAGGACTTCACCGTTTTTGGCGAAGGCCACGATCGAGGGGGTTGTACGGGCACCTTCTGCGTTGGCGATAACCGTAGGCTCGCCACCTTCGAGAACTGACACGCAGCTATTCGTAGTACCGAGGTCGATTCCAACTGCTCTAGCCATCTGTATTGCTCCTTTATCTCTGGCCCTTGGGAGGGGCCCTGCTCTTAGTTTCAACCTTGCGTCGCACTTTGTCAAAAGATTGAGTCGGAGTGACTCAAGGTTGCTAGTGGATGGAACCCAGGCGCCGCCCCCTTTATTCCCGAGCGCCCCGATACCCTCTTCCTTATGTCCTTGCTCCTTGCCGCCTACCCCGTGCCGACCTACTGGCTGACCTTGATCCTCGAGACGCTCTCCTACGGCATCACCGCCATCGCACTGACTTTGCTGGCAATCAACGGGCGCAAGCTGCTGGCTATCTATAAGGCTGGACAACTTGATCCCACTCGTGGAAATTTCCGCGCTCGCCGATTAAAAAACATGCTCACCGAAATCTTGGGCCACACAAAGATGCTCAACTTCACCGGCACTGGCATCGCTCACTGGTTTGTGATGATCGGATTTGTCACTCTCTTTGGTTCACTAGTTACCGCGTACGGGCAAGTCAACGATCCATATTTTGCGCTACCGATAATCGGCAACTTCTTTCCTTATGAATATTTCACCGAACTTATCGCCTGGGCAACTGGCGTCGGAATCATCACTCTCATCGGAATCCGCCAGTTCACTCGCTTTATCCGCAAAGATCGTAATTCGCGTTTCTATAAATCAGGTTCACTTAAGGCTTACTACGTAGAAGCAACAATCCTGGCTATCGTCTTCTGCGTTATCGCACTTCGCGGGCTTGAAGGTGCTCTCTCTGAAGAGACCACTCGCTCACGCCATTACGTCACCACTTGGTTTATCGCAGCGATCTTTAAGAATCTTTCCCTTGGCACAATTTGCCAAAGCATCCAAGTTGTCGCCGCAATCAAAATTATTCTCTCGATGCTCTGGTTCATTGTTATTGCCCTGAACTTAACAATGGGCGTTGCATGGCACCGCTTCCTGGCCTTCTTTAACATTTACTACAAACGCCACAGCGATGGCACCAACTCACTGGGTGAGCTCCCTGAGATGCTCTCGCACGGCAACCCCATTAACTTTGAAGACCCCAAAGAAGATGATGTCTTTGGTTTAGGCACACGAGCAGATATTTCTTGGAAGGGCCTGCTCGATATGACTACATGTACCGAATGTGGTCGTTGCCAATCGCAGTGTCCTGCTTGGCATACAGAAAAGCCTCTCTCACCAAAACTACTCATCATGGCTATGCGCGATCACGCCATGTCTAAAGTGGTCGAAAACGAAGCTCTGGTTGGCGAATCTGCACCTATTTCTTTAGATGTTCTCTGGTCTTGCACCACGTGTGGTGCCTGCGTAAATGAATGCCCTGTCGATATCGAACACATCGATCACATCGTTAATATGCGTCGCTTTCAAGTTCTTGTCGAATCAGAGTTCCCTACAGAACTCGGTGCAACTTTTCGCAATCTAGAAAAAACCGGCAACCCATGGGGCGCCAACCGTGCCGATCGCGATGGCTGGATTGCTGAATGCGATTTCCCTATCCGTGTAGTCGAAGGCGTGCTTCCAGATGATGTCGAGTATCTCTTCTGGGTGGGATGCGCCGGCGCATACGAAGATCGTGCAAAGAGAACAACTAAAGCTGTCGCCGAACTTCTATATATGTCAGGTGTCTCCTTCGCTGTTCTAGGCAAGAAAGAAACGTGTACCGGAGATTCTGCCCGTCGCGCTGGTAATGAATTTCTCTACCAAATTCTTTCTCGCGAAAATATCGAGACTTTCGAAGAGGTTTTCTCACAGCGCACCGAGAAAGGCAAGAAGAAAGTCGTTGTCACTTGCCCTCATTGCTTTACAACCATCGGTCGCGATTACGCCCAGAGTGGATTTGAGCTCGAGATGGTTCATCACACCCAGTTGCTCAATCAATTAGTGCGCGAAGGTAAATTAGTTCCAGTTAATAAGAGCGAGAAGAAGTTGACCTATCACGACCCTTGTTACCTCGGCCGTCACAATAAAATTTACGAACCACCTCGCGAATTACTTGGCGCCACAGGTGTTGAGATCACTGAGATGCCGCGAAACCAAGAGCGTTCTTTCTGCTGTGGTGCAGGTGGCGGACGAATGTGGATGGAAGAGAAGATCGGTACGCGCATCAACCTCAACCGCGTCGATGAAGCAATCGCCACCGGTGCCCAAGAGGTAGCCGTCGCATGTCCGTTCTGTCGCGTGATGGTTGGCGATGGCATCAATGCCCGCGAATCCGATATTGAAGTCTTAGATGTTGCCCAAGCTTTATTGCGCTCAGTGAAACCCGCGCAGGCTAACCCCTCTCTCTAGATACGTAGCGGCTTTACGGGGTATTCTCAGACAATCCTCAGGTTAAGAGAGCATCCTGCGATTCGAGGTGATAAAAATGACGACTCTCAAAGAGCGCGCAGTGCAGGTCGATGTCCCAGAAGTTACTACCCACAGAATCTTGGTGGTCGATGACGAATCGAGCATCTCTGACCTGATCGCCACAAGCCTTCGCTTTGTTGGCTTTGATGTCCGCACCGCAGCAAATGGAGCGCAGGCTCTACAAGTTGCCGAGGAGTTTCATCCCCACGCGATGGTTCTTGATGTCATGTTGCCCGATCTAGACGGTTTCGAAGTCTGTCGCCAATTGCGCACAGAGGGCCACAACGTTGGCGTCCTCTTCTTAACTGCTAAAGATGGCATGGAAGATAAAGTCGCTGGTTTAACAATCGGTGGCGATGATTACATGACAAAACCATTTAGCCTCGAAGAACTTGTCGCTCGCTTGCGCGCTTTGCTACGCCGCACCGGAGCTATTGAAGTTCTTCCAGATGAAGAGAAGATTCGCTTTGCCGATATCGAACTCGATGAAGCAACTCACGAGGTCTATCGCGCTGGCCAATTAATCGATCTCTCTCCTACAGAGTTCCTACTACTTCGCTATCTCTTGATTAACGCAGACCGCGTCGTATCTAAAGCTCAGATTTTGGATCATGTATGGCAATACGATTTCCGCGGAGATGCAGGAATCGTCGAAACATATATCTCCTACCTGCGCAAGAAGATCGATATATTCGAGCCACCGCTAATTCATACCGTTCGCGGAGTGGGTTACCGCCTGCGGATGCCACCTAAGCGCTAGTCAGCGCTACTACACTTACTCACTATGGAATCACCGCTGCGCAAAGTTTCTAATCCACTCAGTATGTGGAGTTTGCGCAACCGCCTCATCGTTGGCGTAGTGCTCCTATCTGCAATTGGATTCGCCGCGGCCGATATCGCAGCCGGTAGCGCACTCAAATCTTTCCTCATCAACCAAGTCGATGAACAACTCTTAAGTGTCGCCGGCGGCACCACTCTGCGCCTCGACCAAGCTGGCATTGCACCAGATGAAGCAACGGTTCCGACTGCCGAAACCGAAACATCCACTAGTGAAGAATCCGAAAATGAGGCAACGCCTTCCACCGCAAGATCACAAGCGGCTCCGAAAGCTCAATCAAATGCTCGTGTAAATCCGCTGCGCCAAGTCCCCACATCCATGTCAGTGACTCTCCTTGATCCACTTGGCAATGTTGTTGGCGTTGTTGGTGGAGACCTCAACAGCCAAGAGATCGGCAGTTACATCACCGGCCTCACGCCAGCAGCGGTTCTCGCATATAACGGCCGCCCTTTTAATCTTGCTGTCCCCGGGCCAGACTTTCGCGTCTTAGCGCGCGTACTTCCCTCAGCACTTGGCAGCGTTGTCGTCGCGCAATCACTCGATAACGTCTCCAAGATTGTCCATCAACTACAACTTCTCTTTATTTTTATCGGCCTCATCGCACTTCTCTTAATCGGTCTTGCTTCACGCAAAGTAATTAACATCAGTCTTAAGCCACTTGTCGCAGTTGAAGAAACTGCCGAGTCAATCGCAGGTGGCGATCTCTCTGCACGTTTGCCTGAAGCCAAACCCGATACCGAAGTTGGCCGTCTCGTCGGTTCCCTCAACCAGATGCTCTCGCGCATCGAAGAATCTTTCGCCGCACGCGCAGCAAGCGAAGAACGCCTCCGCAGATTCGTTGCAGATGCCAGCCACGAACTTCGTACGCCCATCACCGCCATCCGCGGCTTTGCCGAACTACATCGCCAAGGCGCAGTACAAGGCACAGAGGGCACAACACAATTACTCGGACGCATCGAAAAAGAATCTGTCCGCATGGGTTCACTCGTCGAAGACTTGCTCCTTCTTGCGCGCCTTGATCAATCACGTGACATTGAAAATAAACCAGTCAACCTCAATGCAACAATCACCGACGCCGTTGAATCAGCACGCGCCGCCGGCCCCAACCATCCAATTACCATCTCACTACCCGACGAAGAGCTTTACATCCTCGGCGATAACAATCGCATCCACCAAGTCATTGCCAATTTGCTTGCCAATGCACGCGCCCACACCCCAGAGGGCACAGCAATTACTGTCACCGCATCACAATCTGATGCCGGCACTACTGTCACTGTTGCCGATAAAGGCCCTGGCCTATCTCAAGAAGATCAAGAACGTATCTTCGAACGCTTCTTCCGCGCCGACCCATCCCGCGCCCGCACCAGCGATGAAGGCAGCGGCCTTGGTCTATCCATCGTGGATGCTGTCATGCGTGCACATAATGGACGCGTAAGTGTTGTATCGAAGTTAGGTGAAGGAGCGAGTTTTACTTTGTTCTTTCCTGCTTCCGTTAACTCTTAATTGGAAAGGTTAACGCAACACTTTATGATAAAAACTGCTTACTAAGCGTGTATTCATTATAGAGAAATTAAGTTTCTATAATGAAGTGAAGCAGTGAGTAATCAACTCCCGGAATGCGAAATTCTTTTCCGTGATTTACAATTATGGCAACTCGCTCCATAGCGAACGGGAACTGTTAAAAGTTCTTAATGACACAGTGACGATCGGCACAACATCCTTAAAGGAGGATGCGATGGACACTGGAAAGAAACGAACTCGCGCAAATGGCGAGGGAACTATATTCAAAAACCGTAACCGATGGACTGTTGCATGTTATGACATCCATGGCATTAGACGTACACAATCTTTTAAAAAGAAGATTGAAGCTGAAACTTGGTTAGTTGAACAAGTAACAGCACGTAAGCGTTTTAAAGGCACTTATGTGGTTAATCCAAAACAAACCGTTGAGGAATACCTAAATAATTGGTTACCAACGCAACGCCATTTAATCAGACCAAATAGCACTAGGTTCTACTCATCTACAATCAAAAACCTGATCACGCCATATATCGGCTCAATGCCTGCATCGCAGCTATCACCAGCTGCAATCAAAAATCTACTCAACACCCTTGCAGACAAGGGCTATGGCCACGGATCAATTCTTGGAGTCTTACGCACTCTGTCAAAAGCTTACGCTGATGGTCTGCAGAATCACGAACAGGTTCATAACCCAGCCGAAGGCGTTCGGATGCTTTCTATGAAACCCAAAATTTCACAAGCAATTCCCTCAGAGGATTTAACAAAGCTGTACAGAGCTGCAGAAGATTCTCCCTTTGATTTAGCTCGATTGATGATTGGTGCTGAATTGGGTTTTCGCCCCTCAGAAATTACTGGCCTTAAGTGGACGGATCTTTACCGAATTGGTGATGATTGGTTGATCACTGTTGAACGTCAAGTTCAACGGGTGAAAGGCCAGCCACTTCACTTTGCACCCACAAAAACTAGCTCTAGTGCTGCCAAGCCTTTGACTGTGAGGCAAATATCTATTCTTCATGCTCATAAGCGCCATCAGGCTCTCAACAAAGCTAGGTGGGTTGAAGATAACGACGTTCTGTTTCCAAATTCAATTGGTCGACTTCGAGATGAGACGCTCGATAAAGAATGGATGAAACAACTTTGCGACCGTGCTGGGGTCAAGCGCTATACGCGCTATCAACTTAGGAAGTCCTGTTTCACTAACTTCCTCAGAGGTGCAGACCTTGGTACTACTAAAGCGTTCTCAGGTCATACATCAACAAAGACACTCGAAGACCACTACATCACCCCAGAAAGCAGTGCAGTTAGAGAAGCTGCGAAGCGAGCTGAGGCTGCTCTTCTAAAGGAACAAGATCACTTCAGCAAGAAGATCGTCTAACGCGGCTTACGTAAGTCTGGGGGTAAGTATCAACGCTTACCCCCAGATTCTCATACATAACCAAATTCTTCGGAGGGAAATAATGACAAATACGACAGAGCAAGAGACTTTTGATCTAATGGAGTTTTACCGTGCTTTAGGCTGGTCAGGCGATTTAATATTCCTCAAGAAATATTCAACCAAGTATGGCAAATTCTTCACGCACTCATCAATAGGTGGAAAAATATTTCGAGTCTACGTCGACACGTTCATCGAGCGTAAAGGTCTCGGATTGGTGCTAAGTGCCAAACCTTCAGAGCTCAACCGAGATCGCCCAGATATTTGTTGTAGGGATAAGAACTCCAGGGTTTGTAGGGAAATCAGTATGCGACATCGAATAAGAGAGACTTTAGAACTCCATCAGGAGAACTTTGGCTATCTTGCAGCACCCCAGTTATATAGACGTATCTTGGAGACATGGGATTCGTGCTGCCTATTGGATTACTCCGTATTTAACTACATTTTGTTTACTCTTGTTGAGGACAGAGTGATTGAATATCAGAAGTCAGATTTCGGAACCAACCTGTACCGCCTCACTTCAATACCGATTAAAAGAAGACCTGGTAGACCACCAACAAAAAATTGATTATCTAAAACTATAAGACTATGTATTATGTAGACTATACGTGACTATATTTCTCAACAGGAGCGTATGAGAAAATTAATTAATTTCTCTACGCGTAACTCTCCAAATATATAGTAACGTATACAACATATAGTAGATAATTTTATAATCATGCGGTTTGAAAATATTGAAGTTACATTCGATTTTTTTTAACCGCATGCGGGGAATTTTGCTTTACTGATAAATAAAGAGTAGAAAATGCAGCAAACATGCGGTACCAAAATATGGAGGTTAACTTCGATTTTTTCTATCCGCATGATGTGATTTTGATTTACTAATGAATAATCGAGGAGATTGCAGCAAGCATGCGGTGCAAAAAATAGTGGCAAAAGATTATCTACCGCAGGTTGTTCCCAAAATTAGCAGAGCTGACTATTGGTAATTTCTGTCCAAAAATGACAATAGCGGGTCTTTCTTAAACAATTTCCTCTTAAATCAGGAAAACTTCTATAATGAAGACCTCTTAAAACTGTTTCATTGTTTTGCCTCACGCACTTGTTGGCCAATAGGGGCTTGGAATTGGGCTTCCAATCCTGGACAATCCGGGTATGTCCAAATCTCAGAAAGTTGCCGAATTCAATCTTTGGGCGGATAGCTTCCATGAGGGTGAATGGGCATGTAGAAATATAGCTCGTGAAATCGAGAGTCAAGGTGGCTCATTTGTAGTTCAATACGATCAAGGTTTTATTCCCGCCTTTAGATTCAAAATCAATAACTTGGAAATAAGAGTTCACGTTTATGGGAACTATGGCTCATGGAGTCCCAAGCCCAAAGCGTTAGAAAATCTCCTATCCTGGGGTAAGCCAGATCTTGTATTGATCAACGACAGCAACGATGAAATTCTAATAGCCGTCGAAGAAACCGCTGCTACCCCTACGGGGAATCAGGCTCTTCAGCGGTGTGAAAGACAATTTGGGTCCGCGATAGAAGGTTTCCCATTCTGGTATTTGATTTCTGAATTTGGACTTCACTCGGACGGCGGTGTACGAAGAGACTCTGTTTGGCCTTCGCTTATGGGATTAGAAATTATGACTTCCTTAGAAATACCATCCATAGTCCTCCACTATTCAGATCTCGAGAATCCCGAAGATTACGAGAGCGGAAAAGGTATGAAATCACTTTTCAGAATAATGATGGGCGTTCTTATTAATTCTACAAATGGTGTCGAACCGATGAGGGGATTAGAAGAAGAATTACAATCACAAATTGAAGAGATGACAAAATTTATAGATTTAACCGCCACAAATTCATTATATTTTTTACCAGAATCTGAATCAACGAAAAAGGAAGATTTAACTAAGAAATTATGCACAACAGGGGACTTACGAAGTTCGCATCGTAAAGATCGAGAGAACTATTTAAACTGGCCACTTGCTTGTGAATTGACTGCACTCCAACAGGGAGAGCAAAGTTCGCGAGATCTTAAGAAGCAAGATTCCTTTGCGAGAGAACTTGAGAAATCAATCGACAAAGGGCAATCCTACGGAATAATAAGGGGCAGCGGTTCAAAACCTCAAAAAGAAGACCAAATGAAAACCTGGATTTCCCAGCAGAACTCCATCCAAATGACGTGGGAAAAGGAGGTGGATTCGAAATATGAGGAAGCTTTTCGACTCCACTTGAAAGACTTTCCAAAATCCCCTACTGGTTATCACGTGATAACAGCACCAAGAATTCTCTATCTTTTTGATGACTTCAGTAAAGTAGTTAATTGCTTGTCTCGTTCCTTTCCTGATCTGAATTACAAATCTCTTTTGAAGATAGATTCACCTTCCCTCGTCTATATAAGTAATTCAGTCAAACCCGGGAGGATATTTGGAGATCCTTACACAGGACAGATTGCTGCCTACGCAACAAGTTTTGGAGCGCTATCAAAAGGTCGTAAAGTTATTGCCTATTTTCCTCATCAAAGCGTCGCGCAGGCCGTTAACAATTTTGACAATCCAAGCAATAAAGGTCTTCGAATTATGAAAGAACTCACAGACTATTTAGTTTTTGGAGGCGGAATCACTCTAGATATGAAAACGGGTGAAGTCTTATGAAACCAAAATTAGTGAGCATAAGCGAGGAGATCGTTAGGTGGAGTTTTGAAATTTCTGTTAATCGAAGTGATGATTGGTTTATAGCATTCACAAATCCTACGGCTGGACCTTGGAAGAGAATTACTGCTCCAGACGGCGAAGGAAAAGTGGGCGAAATTCATCGATTCGAAATTGATGAAACAAGACCAGACTTGATTCTTGTAAACGACAAGACGAAACATGTATTGATCATTGAAGCTAAAACTACCTTTAAAGACCTCCAAAAACCAGCCCAGATTGCAAAGACTTCTCAATTGTTTGAAAGCCTGACCAACAAATTACGAAACATGTCAGATAACAAATTTTGGGGATCAAGGTCTAAATACGAGTATTCATTAGCGTTGCTGTGGTCATCAGGAGATGAGTCCAAATCGCAAATTTCGAAAACGTGTCAGGACTACTTGAAAAACATCGCTACTCTTACCAAGGACATAATTTGTATTCAAGGTTATGTCGAAAATGAATTGCTTAAATCAAAGGTTTACAAGGGAATAAGCGGTGAAATCCTGAAGCTTCCTAATTAAAATCAAAAGTTAACTGTAGTTCAGGTGCTTTATCTTTGACTGTTTTATCAATAACTGAATCTAGAAGCGCTTTAATTTCATAAAATGAAGGGGTACCAAATTCTCTCATTATTACTTTTGTCTTAATAAGAAAATCATCATCAATAGATATTTGACTCACACCACAACTTTGAATTTGCTCCAAAAGTATTTGGGAAAGTGTTGGGCAATCTATATCTGAATTAGAAACTAAGTATGATCCATCTTTAGTAAACTTTGACTCTATAAGCTTGTCTATCTCTTGAAGGTCTTGGGCCCGCAAGTTATTCTCAAGCCAAAATTCAAGGGCGTATCTTTGCAAGAGTGGATAAAGAACTTTTCCACCCCTAGAGCCTGCAACTTTATGTAAATACAATGTCAATGCATCTGCAAAATCTTCGTACCTAGTGGGTTTTCTATCATCTTTCCCGTACACCACATAGAAGTCTCCAATATAGCTGCCACCAAGAGCCTTCTGCGATTTACTTGATATGACAGCTGGATCTTGATAGTTGACTTCTAGTGGGACTAATCCTGCACTTTGAAAAGATTCAATAATTCCCTTCCAGGAATCAAACGAAATGTTATTGAAGGTTAGAAGAGCTTTTCCATCTGCCTTTAAAATCTTTCGGACTAATCCAAAAACAGTGGTTAGTTCCTCCAAATACTTCTCACCAGTCATGGGATCATTTGTACGATCTGACACACTTATGTCATCCCCGTAAGTCACATCTTCGTCCATAAAGGCATTCCAGATTGCTGAAAATTCTAAGAAAGCGACACTATCTCCATAAGGTGGATCAAGAAAAACAAGATCTGCTTTTACTCCAGTTTTATATAACTCTTCAAGACCATCCTTCGCTGACTTTGCCATGATTTTTACACTGGTATCTCTTTCCAACTCTCTTTCAGAATGTACTAAGGCTGAGTGCAACTTTTCGATGCGAGCCCGAAGATGAATAAATGGGTTGGATTCGAGGTGAACAGGGGGTATCCAGAAACCAGGGATGGTCCAAGCTTGTCCCCCAGTCTTTAGGCCGCCTCGTGAGGCAATCAGACGACTAGCTTGTGCTGAACTTGCCGTTAACACAAGCAACAATGCTTTCTTCATAGATTCGTTATTGATTGCATGCGCTTTTTCTGCAAATTCTGAAAGTATGCTGAAATTACGAGATGTGAAGTATGAAGCAACTCCATATTTATCACTAGTAAGAGTTCGTTTGTTATTTACCAAAGTTTTATCGAATCTAATTATCGAAGAGAACTTCTCCGATGAAATATCAGTCTGTCTGGCAATTTCCTCCGATGAAATTGTTTCCAAAGAATCAATACACACTAAATCTACAATTTGAGTTCCTATAAGATTTGTTATTCCAAATGAAAGTTTCTTTCCACATTCTTCACATTTCTTGCCATTTTTTCCGTGCGTTTCAGGATCGAATGTGTTCACAGAAGAACACGCACCGCACCTGACTTGTACGTGATGAATCAGGTAACGTATTTTCTGACCATTTTGCGTCATATATTTGGCGCCAAATTTCGATTCCAATTCTTCAATAATATTCAGCGCAATATTCTTAAACTCTTCCGCCTTTACGGGGTGGGTTAGAAAACCAGAGATTGCCCTTGCGGTCGGATTAACATCAATGCCTATTGCATCAAACCCAAGTTTCTGGGCCTCATATAAAACGACCCCCGAACCGCAAAATGGATCAATTACGATCCCATGTTCGGGTACTAAATTTTTGAGGTATGCAGAAATGACATTTGCAGGTTTCCTAGACCAATACTTGTGCCAGGAATACTCTGGTCCATGAGTTTGTGCTTTTATATAACCTAGATTCACTTTCTTTTCCTAAGCGTAAGAATGAAATCAAACATGGTAATTCCAAGGCTTCCAGAGCTCCTACGTTGGCTCGTTGCCCATGATGCCTCTGTGTATTTAGGAACACGAAGAACAGTACGTTCAACTTCAAAGTGTTCGCTGACCAAATCAATAATTTCCCGAGTAACCGTCAGGTGCTGTTCCTTCAAAAGTGCATCACCGATCATAATTGCAAGACGAGTATTCTTTCCCATAAATTTTTGTAAATTCAAAATAGACTTTGCCATATCTTCAACATAGAATTTAGAATTCTCGGGTTTGCCTACTTTGAAAAATTCTCGAATTTCTTGCTTACTAAAACCTTTTCTATCTTGTTGGATCCATGCTAACTCTAAGCTATTAATCGACGAATACTTATAAGCATTGAAATATGGAGGATGGTAAATAACCAGATCTGCGTTTATTTTGTCTAACGATTCATTATTCAATATATTTGCTTTTTGAATATGGACCGTACTTGACTTCGGTAGCTTCGAAATATTTTCGATTGACTTACCAATAGACTTCAACAAGACAGGTAGTGGATCTGGGACAGCGGTATCCACATCAAGAAAAAGTCTGCCTTGTTGTGTTGTCGCTTTTGAAACTTTTCTAACGATTGCTGCAAAGTTCATCTCTAAGAAGTTTCGAAGGTCCCGATTCGTCTCTTCATCGATAGCATTTCTCATACGACTCAGAGAACGTACTGTTTCGGGTAGAAACCAATGCTCAAGGTCTATGCCAGCGGGTTCGAAACTGCCTTTCCGTAAGCTTTTGTATCTTTGTTGGAATTTTTCTGAGGCATTTTCCATGCGCTTAGCCGAAATAGGTGTTGTTTTTACTTTTGAAACAAGGACAGAAAGCGGATTGAGGTCAAATAGATAGGCGTCGTTCTGCATCCAGAGTGCTTCAACACCAGTGGTTCCACTCCCGCAAGCTGGATCAACTACTACTCCCCCAGGTTTGGAGTAGTCCAACATTAATTGACGCCCAATCGGAGCTGGAAACTTACCAAAATATCTATAAATTCCATGAGTTGAATAATTAATAGCGGCATTACTACCCTCTACAGTCCAAGAGAAATTTTCAGCCAATCCTGAAAGTTCGGATCGCTTAAGGAATTCCCTGTGTTCCTTGAGCATTTTAGATCCCGCAATCATTGCAACCCCTGTGCCATTCCCGGGGAGGGCAGAAAGATAACTCTTGGAGTATTTCTTACTAGTCAATTACAACTCCGTTTTTTAGGGGCGCTGAGCACCATTTTTTGATGTGACCTTAAGTTGAAAAATCTCACCACTAAAAAGAGCTTTCAGCCCAAACCACTTAATGACCTAAACTTACCTGTTGGGAGCGACAAATCCGCTTAATTTAGCAAACTCGCGCCATGTTTAACCATCTTGCAATACAAATTGCAGTGCCCTTTGCCTATTAACTGTTCGCGGGCCTATCTTTGTACTTCCCCTCAGCCTCAGCCATGGCTTCCTCATACATCTTAAAATAAGCATCGTTTGCTTCGGCATCATCCCTGTCATCATAGATTTCAGACCACTTTGCATGAACCCTTTGGGTAATCCTTAACTTTTCAGCTCTTGGAATCGCCATTATCGTTCCACCCTTTCCCATCATTTGTTAGTTTGCCCCAAAGCTTTTTGGCATACTCGTCGATATCTGAGTCGCTCATGCCTTCAGTACTCTCAAGTTTCACCATGTGAATTACTTTTTTCTCATCATAGGTACTTTTTTTGAATTCACCTTTCCAACCACACTCAATGCACTTTAAAGTTGGGTCATTATCAGATACGCAGCAACCACCAATGGCGTACCTATCTTCATCAACAGGGCCGTCAGGCATGCCATAAATGATTTCCCTTATTCCATCGGATGAGTTACAAGTGGGGCAGGATTTCATCTTATTTACCCTCCAAAGCTTTAAGAATCTCTTCGATAAATTCATTCTTCTCAGATGCAGTCATCAAAGTAACTGGCTTGGGTACTTCAATAAAGAATGGGTTACTGTTCGCCTGATCCTCTGGATTCACCCTCATATCCACAATATATATCTGACCACTGACAAGTAATAGGGCAATACCTGTAAAATAATGATTTGCAAAGTATTACTAGAGCGCTACCTTTAGAGAGTGATTGAAAATCCATGGCTGACATTTAGTCCTAGAGAGGGTGAACCTAAAGTTCACCCAACTGACCTTCCTTTTTTCCAAGGGTTCAATAAAGGCATGGGGGCTAGAAAAGGTAGCGATAAAAAGAATTATCTTTTAGCTGAACATTTAGAGCCTCACCCATACCTCGGAAACCCAAAGGCAGATGTTTTGGTGCTTATGGCAAATCCAGGAGTTAATGAAAAAGAGAAAAACCCGAAGTTCAGAATGAACGCAAGCAAATTGGAGCAAAATAGAACGAACCTTATACACGAGGATTTAGAATCTTTTAGGTCAAGAATTGATTCACCTAACAAACCTGAAATGGAGAGTGCTTGGTTTAAACCAAGAGTCCGAGAGTTGGTAGTAGAAACTTCAGTAGAGAGAGTGACTCGAGGTTTATTCCTGGTTAATTTCCATGCTTATCACTCACGTTCTTGGCACCCAATTCCTTTCACATTCCCAACTCAGCATTACTCCTTCAATCTAGTGAGTGAGGCAGTCAAGCGCGATGCATTAATTATCATGAGCAGGAATATGCTGGGGTGGTTTACTGCTGTGCCTGATCTGTTTGACCACAAAAATCGAGTTGAATTTTTGAGCACACGGAGCGTTTACTTAACTGAAGGCAACTTGGGAAAAAATGCTTTTAAGAAAATATTGGAGCGACTATGAGTGGAATTCTTTACCGCAAGGGTAACGGTCCGTGGATCTCACCAACCGATTCAGGCTATGCCAGCGAAGACCAACTGCAGGCAATGATTTTCGAGTTTCCTGAGTTATTACCAGGTGTCAGTGCTGATTCATTCGTATGTAGAGAATTCAACACAGATTCTGGGCCAATTGATAATGTGATCATTAATTCCACAGATGGTTCAATCACCTTGGTGGAGTGCAAGCTAGCAAGAAATCCTGAGGTTCGTAGAAAAATACTTGGCCAGATTATTGATTATGCGGCAAGCATCAGCAAACTTTCATTTGAGGAGTTCCATCAGCGTTGGCAGGATCGTGGTGGCGCAGATCTAACTTCGGTGGAAACAGCAAAAGGGCCCTTGTCACTTGGGGTCACCACCAATCTTGAGGGCTCAAGATTCACATTGCTATTGGCGGTTGATGAAATCAATGAGCCTCTGAAGGATATGGTGGTTCTTGTCAATAAGAAGACTGACGCAACTTTTCGCGTAGCACTCATTGAATTGGCTCGGCATTCAACTGGAGATACCGAGATCATAATCCCCCAAACATTTGGGTACGAGGCATTAAAACCACAAGTAGATGCCTATGAGCAAAGAAATCCATGGACCAAGGAGGAGTTTGCTGCTTGGTTACTTTCCAACGAGCCATCGTCTCTTCCAAAATTCGAGTCACTGATGGCGTTGCTCGAATCTGATGGCCATAAATGGGGTGGGACAAAATCAGAAACTCCTTCTGGAGCTATATGCGTTAAAACTGTAAAAGGGTTTAGGTATCCGCTCGTATTTCATACTTTCAGCAAAGCTACAGTTGAAGCCAGATTCGTTGATTATAGAAGAGAAGATTTTGTCGATGAGCTCGTAACACTCTTTGAAAAAATTGATGGGATCAATACTGAAACCATTAGGTCAAATGAATATGGATCTAAGCCAAAAATTGAACTTACACGTGTTGATGACCCAAGTGTTTCAAAAGCTTTACTTGGAATGTGTTCACGAGTAGCGAAAGGTTAGCTAAGGAGTATTAAGCCACGTCCATAGTTCATTCTCTATTTCATTATTAGTGAGTGCCCTTTCGAGCTCTTGACCTCTGCCACTATCTGTTATCTGTTGAATAATTCTCAAGATAGATTCGTCAGGATTGATGCCAAATCTCTCAGCAATTATTGAGAACTGGTCAGGTTTAACAGTGTGATTAAACTCGTAATCGCCTTCATTTGCGTTTCTACCGTAATACTCAAATTCAAAGAATAGATCCCCAGCTGAGGTCAATGAGGCATAAAGAATTGGTTCATTGTGTGCTCCAATGATAGGTATCCCTCTAGAACTATCTGTATTGATAGCTTTTACCCCTTCCTATATTTACACCTTGAATCTATTCTCCCTATGGAATTTAAGGAATACCTTCTGTTCCGATGAAAAGCCGCCCGCATTCAATTTTCGTTCAATCCCCCAAATTTTTAAGACTTCTAAATTTAATTTGGAAGAAATTAGCAAATCACCATTATCTGCAAAAGAAATCAATCCACTATCAAATAGTTTATCTATGTGTGGAGATAAAAGAAGTCCATTATTCCCATCTATTTTCTCAGCATCATTCGAGTCTTTCCAGGGCTTGATGTGGCTTGCAATTAAAAAGTCCTTGTCGCTTAATTTTGTGACCCTACATTCTTTCTCAATCATTTTCACATTAGTCTTAAAAATACCTTGGCCTCTTCTAGATTTGACAAGATTTTCTTTTTCTAGCGGTCCAATATTTACTCTCTGGGTAATTTCTATTTCATGTATTTCATCTTGAGAATCTTTAATGGCTAGGTAAGGCTTTAAGTCACCAAGCGCAGTCAATTTGACATCTGAATGCGAAAGAAGAACCTGAAACAATTCTTGGGAGATTTCAAACAGATAGGCTTGTTGCACCTTACCTGTAGATTGCATTGGCGAGTATTTCTCTGGTAACAGGGGTTTAATCTCATCAAAAAACTTCTGAGGCTCAAAAGGTTCCTTTAGTTCCTTGAATGAAACATCTACTTGCCAGCCTGTAGAAGACCAATTACTTCCTTTGGTTCGAAATTCTGGTTTTGGAGAGGTGTAAGCAGGTGAGATTGCAACGCCCAAGGCTCGAATTTTCCCTTCGGAATGTGAGAACACGAAGTCACCCGGTTCGACTTCAGTCATAAAGTCATAATACTGACTCCTAGATCCATCAATCTGAGTTTTGGGAGACCAAAGAAAGTCCCCCGGGACTTCGAACTCGTAAGTTTTACCGTGATTAACCCACCAATAGCGCATAAATGAACTGTATCCAATCACCCTAATGTCCGAAAGAGCACAATGGTGATACTTTTCTACTTTGAGTGAAAAGGTGAGTAATTGTGGACCCTCAAGTAAGTGCTGAAGTCAAAGCTATGTTGGCGAAAGATGGTTTGCTCTTAGGCTCTATATATAACGCTATGGAAGCAGGTCTCACTAATACGCTAGAGATCGCTGAAAAATCTGGTGCGTCGAATCGTGGTGTTGTTTACAACTATCAAAAAATGATTTTAGCGATTTTAGAAGGTGTAATGCCAAATAGTGCCTCTATTTCACGCAATGCTGCAAGATCTATTTCTCGTTTGATTAAGGAAACAGCTTTGATTTCTCCTGCCGCCTTGGAATACCTAAATTCCACTCGTGCACGTTTGATTGAAAACACAGAATCCGAGACCGCGGTACTGCATGATCAAGCTTCGTTAGAGGCTCAATCTGCGGCTCTAGTAAAAGTAGCCTCGACGATTCAAAATGGAATTTATGTGTATTCATTTCCAACTTATCTGCACTTTGGGACAGTGGAAGATCAAGGGCTTTACTGGTTGAAGATAGGTTCAACAAAGAATTCAGTTTGGCAGCGAATTGTCGAACAGAACCGACAAACTTCTATGCCTGAGGATCCAAAATTGCTTCGTATTTACCACAAGGATCAAATGGATATTGATGCTATTGAGCAGAAATTCCACGCCACTTTGGATGCGGTAGGTCACGAAAGAAGTGCTGCACGACGAACTAAGGCAGGAAAAGAGTGGTTTGCCTCTACCCTCGAGGCGGTAGACGCTCTTGCGAAACTTATGGATTTAGAGATCGAAAAATACGAATCAAGCGACGAAGATCTTTAAATTCAAAAAAGGTGTGGCGTTTAAATCGGCGGAGAGTTTCGCGTCATCTTGGCAATTAATGAGAGTGCCTCATCTTCAGTAAATCCCCCAGTCATGAGTGATTTATATATTTCATGGAGCCTAACGGCCGACTCCTCCAGCGCTGATAAGCCTTCAAAACCTTGTAAGTTTTCCATACTTGAGAAGTTATCAGCAGCCACTGACAATTCATAAGCCTTAAGTTCCTACCCGTCCTGGAAGGCTTCTGACCTGGCTCTAGGGACCCTGGATTAATTGGGGGCATTCTTTATTGTCGGAATCAGCACTAAAGTCAGAACATGGAGTTAATAATTACCATGGCAATCCTCTGGGGCATGTACAAATTCGCATCCATGCTTTTTTCATCTCCAAAGAAGCAGCAAGTTAAGAAAGGGGCTACGCCTAGAAAATCTACGTACTCGACCGCCGCAAGAACTTCTTCCCCAGCAAAGAAGCCACCTACTTACACTCCTAAACCCGCTGCCCCTTCACCTGCAAAACCAAAAGTATCCCCTGCAAAGAAGGCTGGATCTGCCAGCGGTAATCGAACTTATTCTGGACCCTTATTCGCCCAAGCAGGAGAAATGGGTAAGTTGTTTGGATTCGCAGATCAGAGTGGTATCCATGAACTTGATGGTCCATTTGCAATCATCGACTTAGAGACCTCAGGGTTCAATCCCCCTGGAAGCAAAATTCTTGAGATTGCAATCTTAAAGATTGATAGAGATGGAAATGAACTAGATAGGTTCGAAACATTAATTAACCCTGAGGATGGGAATGTCGGTCGCACAGACATTCATGGCATCGAATTAAGGATGCTTAATGGGGCACCCACTTTTGATGAAGTAAGTGGAAGAATCCTAGAGTTAATTCAAGACTCTATAATCGTGGCTCATAACGCTCGATTCGAAGAAAACTTTCTCGCATCTGAATTAAATGAGGCGGGGCATGATCTCGATTTGATTCCAGCTTTAGACACTCTCTGGTTGGCGAGAAACACCATTGACCTACCTAATTACAAACTGGATACTGTAATAAATGGTTTCAATGAACGCATAGTCAATGCCCATACTGCATTGGGTGACGTAATCGCTGTTTCGAAAATTCTGCCAGAAATGCTGAATCGAATTGGTCAGTTGTACTACCCCATCCCACATCCTCAATTACCTAGTGCCTCTGTACCGTTTAAGGCTAAGACTCGCTAACAATGGCTAAAAATCTGATCCCTCGTACACTTGCTATCAAGAAACGCCAGATAGAGGTAGATGTATTTAACTTCATCAGCTTGCGTAGAGGTGTGAAGGAGAGAAAAGCTCGAAGTAAATACAAAGAGCTTTTCACCTATACCCTGACGAAAAAACTCAATAAATCTCAGCAAAAAGTCGCCACCTCATTTGCGCCAGAGACGCTTGTAGTCGCAGGAGCTGGAACCGGAAAAACTTCTGCACTCTTGGGACGTGCGAAGTACTTGATCACAGATGAGAGAGTCACAGGTCCAGAAACTCTCCTTTTGGCATTCAACAAGAAGGCTGCAGAAGAAATTGCTGAACGAGCTGAAAAGATGGATCTAGACGTAGTCAGCCGTACATTTCATGGTTTTGCAAGACAAGTGATTATCAAAAGTGTTAATCAACTCGGGAAAGCTTCACCATCTGATTTCAATTCGATGGAATCTCTTGAGGGCATCGCCTTTAGCAAGGATAAGGATTTAATCGAATTCATCGAGAAGTTCTATGACCAAGGAATTGACGAGAATACAAAAAAATTACTTCAGCAGTTTTTTTCTCAATTACTTGTTCCCTACTTTCAACATGACGAGTTCAAAAACATTGAAGAGTATGCACAGTTTGTAAGAAGCGGTATTCCATTGACCCTTTCGGGAGACAGGGTTAAAAGTCATGGTGAGTGGTTGATATCAAACTACCTGTTTTGTAATCAAGTTCCATACAAGTATGAAGCACCGTATGAAGAAACTAAGGAATCAGGATTGTGGTACCGACCAGACTTTAGTCTTTTTCAGGGAATCTACATTGAATACTTTGGGATAGATCGTAATAATCAAACCTTACCTTGGATTGATTCAGAGAAATATGTCGAAGAAATGGTTTCTAAAGTAGAAACACATAAAGTGAATAAAACTTCTCTGATAAATCTTTCTTATCAAGATCTTCTTGATGGAAAACTAATTACTAAACTTGAAAAATACCTTCGAGATTTCGAGATACCCATTCGCCCAATGAGTACCGCTGCGATACTCGAGGCAGCAAATGAGGCTGGTTACACTTCCAAAATATTCGAATTGACGAAGAGATTTCTGGGCTTCTATCGGGCGGGTGACTTCAAGGGTGAAGATTTGCTGGCCAAGTGCAAGACTGATAGAGAAGTAGTCTTTGGCAAGATATTCCTATCGCTCTACGAACAGTATCTGTCTGAACTAAACAGAATCAAACAAACAGATTTTACGGGTTTGATTCTTGAGGCGACAAAAATTCTTAATGCCACAAATGAATTTTTACCCTATAAACACATTATGGTTGATGAGTTCCAAGACATTTCAAAAGATCGCTGGGCTCTAATTGAGAGTCTCAAAGCAAATAATCCAAGTATTGAATTTACTTTCGTAGGCGATGACTGGCAAGCCATTAATGAATTTGCGGGCAGTGATCCTGAAATTATGATCAGTCTGGGTAACTGGGAGAAAAAGCGGGAACAATTATTTTTGAGTGAGACTTTTCGGATGCCTCAGAGTCTTTGTCAGTATTCAGGAGAATTCGTAATGCAAAATTCTCGTCAAATTCCTAAGGAATTGATCGCAAAAGGAGATACAGCTAAACACGACCAATCACTCAACTTTTACTGGGATACAGATCCGATCACCCATGTAGATAATATAAAGAAAGTTATTACTGAGATTGGTAAAGACGCCCAAGACCCTAACAGCGAGCTATTTATAATCGCTAGATACAACCGTAGTTTGCCTAAACTTTCTGAAGTCGATGGCCTTTGGGCGGGCCCAGTCTCTATTTCCACCATACATAGAGCTAAAGGATTAGAAGCCGACCATGTAATCGTTCTTGATGTAAATTCCTCGGGCGTAGGCTTTCCATCTTTAATTCAAGATGATCCACTTTTAGACTTAGTTAGAGACCAAGATTTCAGTTTTCCAAATGCGTCTGAGCGGCGAGTTTTTTATGTAGGAATTTCTAGAGCCAGAAAAGCAACTCATGTAATTTCTTCAATCAAGGCCCCTTCAACCTTCGCTCTTGAGATGCAGAAATCCAAAAGTGGAGAACATATTGGTTTCGAAGAATCGAAGATTTCCAACTGTCCTTCATGTAAATCGGGTTGGCTAATTAAGAAAGAGAGAGTGCGAGGTCTTTCTTGCACAAACTGGCCCGTCTGTAAATTCAAGACGCCACCATGTCTTATTTGTGGTGAACCGACGGAAATGGACGTAGAGACTCCCAGCATCTACAACTGTGAAAATCATCCAAAAGATGGGGTTAAGCGATGCAAGAAATGTGATCTTGGAGCCTATGAAGTTAAGAGTGGAAGAAATGGAAACTTCTTTGGGTGTCATCTATGGATGAGCACTGGATGTCGAGGCTCAGAGAGTCTTTCTGAAACTTCCGATCTCAAGCCTTTGCCTAGAATTAAATCTGAATCAGTCTCTGAAGTAAGCGACGTTAGTGGCAGTCGGTCAGGTAAGAGATGGACACTTGAAGAGGATTTACTTGCCCTTACTCTGTTTAACAGTGGAAACGATTTAGAGGAGATTGGCGAACAATTGGGTCGTAAAGCCACAGCAATTCAGGGTCGGTTCGTAAGGTGGATCGAAATGGCGGAACCTCGATTACAAATCCAAATATCCAAGAAGTCGGTTGAATACGAGAATCATGAGGAAGAGTGGACGGAGCCTGAACGGGTTCAATTACTCAGCCTTTGGGAGCAGACCTTGAGTTTGGTAGATATCACCGAAAAACTTCAGCGCCCAAAGCATCAAATAATTATCACGTTATTCGAACTCGACCAGTTTGAATTAAGCAATAAGCACATAAAAGCGGTTGAAGAACACTATTCGCTCAAGAACTAGCGGATGCTTACTAATTTGCATAAAGGTAATCAATATTCAATCAGTAGCTTCATCATAGAGATCTGCTCTCCTGGGGGTAAAAAGTCAGGAAGGTCTGGCATTTGTTAGCAGTACGGTCATCAGTAGAAGCAGTAATGTCAGGAAGGTTTAGCGATTTTCCTCTTGGAAAAGGTCAAAACCCTGTCTATTATTTCTTTAAACGAGCTCAGATTGTCACTGTCCTATAACTCTTAATCACCGGGTCATCCTCATAGCACGCTTCACCAGCGCCCAACATAGTGTAATCGTTGTTGTGATCATCAACGTTAAGACGATCGTCACCAACAAATTCCCATCCTCCAGAAACCTCGTCGCTACTCCCCCGATGAAGATTCCAATCAGTGTCGCTGCCTTGTTCTCACGAATCATTTTCTTTACGTAATTCCAGAAGCGCTTGAAGGTTCCCTTGGGCATAGCTGTAGTTGACCAGAGCGCCCAGAGAACTAGGAGTGGCTGGAAAAGTAATCTGATTGCGCGAGCGCGGTCATCGTTAAGTCCGAAGGCATCGATTCCGTTGACGAATTGAGAGATGTTTCCAGGGAAGATTGCGATGAAGAAGGCAGCTGTTGCTATTCCGACTGCTTTTCTGCGTTGTAGAGATATGAGGGCAAGGCCAAGAGCTATCTCGACTGCTCCGGATGCAAGAACAATGAAGTCGGGTGTGAAGGGTGCCCACGGTGGAACTTGAGCTTGGAATTCTT